>Ga0209080_1000124_pt1 | contig 59365 bp, 55 predicted proteins | sample JNZ110809AmetaG_FD_184123 | JGI IMG/M metagenome (GOLD analysis project Ga0209080, IMG submission 184123) | Hot spring microbial communities from Jinze hot spring, China to study Microbial Dark Matter (Phase II) - JNZ 110809A (SPAdes) (version 3) ...
CAATAGGCAACCGCCCAGTAACATATATGATGATGCCAGCACCATCGTAGCCTCTTGAGGATATTAAAATATAAGAGTTATATACAAAGCCCATACACTTGACCCTCATAAACGGTTCTATTATAAATGGATGAACTCTTCTAAAAGTTGATACATGAGTACGCTTCATTAACATCGTAAGTAGAATAGTTACTATAGACATTCCAGAAAAATCTATGAAAAGTTAGGGAACGTAGCTGAAGCACAAGGTGTCTCAGTCGAATGGTACGTGTTGAACTTGATAGCCGAATTAGTTGATCCAACAGGTCTGGCTGAATCCTACTGGGAAGCTTCAAAGAACTTGATGAGGCGGGCCAGGGATGAATTGGCTGAAGGGGATTTAATGCAGGCTGGAGAAAAGACTTGGGGTGTTGCGGCGCTTGCATTGAAAAGTTTAGCTTACAAGAGAGAAGGTTTAAGACTTTCAAGCCATGAGGAGCTTTGGGAATACGTGAGTAAGCTCGTAGAAGAAACCCACGACGAGGAGCTGGGTAGGCTTTGGAGGTCAGTCAGCTCCATGCATGTAAACTTCTATGAGGGTTGGGCTACCGAAAAGCACGTTAAGGGTGTCATCGAAGACACCGAAAGTTTTATAGAAAAGGTGAAAAAGCTCTTATCGAGCATCGAGAAGACATATACGTGAATAATTTCGCTTTCTTCCCAAGAAGCATGTAAGCTTTGCGGAATCCGCGGCCCATCCACAACCAAATATGTAAAACTTCTACCGGTATTTTCCTCGTACTAATAGAGGTAGATTCAAAGCGGAAGTTTAAAAAATCAGAGGAAAGTAGAGGATTGTAGGTGGATTTTGGTGAATCGCCGGGAGAAGTATGAGGAAATCCCGCAGAGTGATAAAGAGGTTTTAAGAGGACTTGGGAGACAGATCGTTGAAATCGCTACATCACCCATTAACGAGGAGTACGTGGAATTGCAGAAGAGGATAAACAATCTAGAGCTGGTTAAACCGATCGTGTACATTTACGAGATGCCTTGGCATGAGATGGACGTCTACGGTGAACTCGAACTTAAGACGAAGCATCCCCTATGCCGGAGGTATGAAGAGAGGCTTAGACGTATAATCTACAAGTGGAATCATAGGCTTGGCGTACCTGTGGAAGACCCTAGATTTGAATACCCCGGTTTAGACCCCGTAATTGTACAGCCCATGCAAGATTATATCTACGATACGGGCTTCGGCATCTACGTGCAGGAGGATGTCGTGAAAACAGATGAGAGAAACCCCGTGGTTTCCCACAGATTCCACGTACAGATTAAAAGCGAAGAAGATATTGAGAAGATTAAAATGCCTAAAGTAGCGTTTGACTACGATAGAGCCGAGAGAGAATTCCAAATACTATGCGACATTTTCGAAGACGTTGTACCGGTCGAAAGACGCGGCATCTCCTCCTTCTGGTTTGCACCCTGGGATGAACTCGTACAATGGACTGGTGTGAAAGAAATACTCATAGATATGTACCGTAGACCAAACTACGTACATAAGCTCGTCGATAGAATGATCGACGCCTGGTTGCATAGATTGGAGCAGTATGAAAAGCTCGGTCTTTTAAGAGATGACCCGATGAATTTATGGGGTGTTGGTGCTGCTCAAGTTTTCGCAGCTGCATCTCCAGCTATGCACGAGGAGTTTGCATTAAAACATGAGAAACGCTGGTATGAGAAGTGGGGGTTGAACTACTACGGTTGTTGCGAGCCGCTACATAATAGAGTAGATATCCTGAAGAGGAATATTCCCAGGCTACGTAAAATTTCAATGAGCCCATTCATAGACTTCGATAAAGCTGTTGAAAACGTTCGAGACGAATTCGTATTCGCTTGGAAGCCGAATCCAGCCGTTCTAACAGCTTCAGACTGGGATCCTGAAGAAATACAAAAGGATATGGAGAGAAAGTTGAAGAAGGCTAGGGAGTTCAACTGCATAGTGGAAATACACATGAAAGACATAAGCACTGTAAAATATCAGCCTCAACGTCTATGGGAATGGGCAAAGATAGCTTCTGAAGCTGTGGAGAAATATATATAATTCAATTCCCGTCCCTTTTCACACTACCAGCACTACCCTTCTAGGATAAAAATTATAAGTTTTTTCAGACAGCTAATAGTATTTGATGAATTCTAAAGAACGCGTTTTAACAGCTTTCGAGCATGAGGAGCCGGATAGAGTCCCAGTATGGTGTGGTGCTTCACCTGAGTTCTGGAGTAAAGCGAAACGTACGCTGGGCTTAGATGATGAAGGTCTCCTTAGAAGGATTGGGGATGACTTCCGCCGTGTATACGCTAGATATGTAGGTCCACTGGACATTATTACTCCACGTACTCCTAGAGCAAAGACCCGTACTCTCTTTGGAGTAGAGCGGAGTAAACTTTACTATGGATATGCTTTAAACCACCCCCTTTCAAACGCGTCTCTTAGAGAGGTGGAAGAGTATCCTTGGCCTAATCCAGCTTGGATAGACGTTTCAAATATTAGAGCCGATGCAAAGAAATACCATGACCAGTATGCTATTTTAGGTGGGGATTGGTCTCCATTCTGGCACGACGTTATGGAACTTTTAGGCATGGAGAATATGTTCGTTAAAATGCATACCGAACCTGAAATAGTAGACGCCGTATTTGAACAAGTCGTAGGCTATTATGAAGCCGTTAATAGGAAGATTTTCGAAGAAGCAGCAGATTTAATCGATATATTCTTCATAGGTAATGACCTAGGCACTAAACACGGCCCTATGATAAGTGAGAAGCTCTTCAGAAGATTTGTCCTACCCCATCTTAAAAGATTAGTAGACCTCGGTCATTCATACGGTTTAAAGGTTATGCTCCACTGTTGTGGAGGTTTCTCAGAACTCATTCCAGCTATGGTGGAAATTGGATTAGATGGATTGCATGCAGTTCAGCCTTCCTGTAGAGGAATGGACCTTAGAAAACTTAAAAAAGAATATGGAGATAAAATCCTATTCAACGGCGCCATAGACTCAACATGGCTAATATTCGGCACGCCGGAGTTCGTCCAAGCTAAAACTCGTGAAGTCCTCGAAACTATGATGCCTGGAGGAGGATACGTAGCAGGCGCTAGCCACGACTATATCCTCGAAGAAACACCTGTTGAAAACGTTTTAACGATGTTTGATACAGTCCACGTATACGGACGCTATCGGTAGAAGCAATATAATGTGAAAAGCCTACTCTAAACACCCCAGTTCAGCACAAAGGTCTAAGTAGAGTTTAACAGCCTGCGGTGGAGTATTCCAAGGAATATGGTTTCCAATACAGAAAGCATAGCCTCCAGCTATTTTAGCCGTCTCCACCATTCTCCGCACCATAGCCTCTATCTCGGCCGGATTATTACGTAGAAGGATACGGCAGTCTCCCTCACCTGCTAGGAAGATGTTGGGGTGCTTACAAGCTACAGCGCGGATATTCGTATAGGGCTCAGTTACTATACCTTGAGCACCACATGCAATAATGTCGTCTACGAACGCGTCTATGCGTCCGTCTGACATGAATATGACGACTTTCCCAGCGTCTCTAACGATTCCCCAGAATTCCCTATAACGTGGAAATATGTACTTCCGCATCCAAACAGGGGAAAGAATAGGCCCATGGGAAGTAGCTATATCGTCGTGGCAGATAATAAAATTGACTGGTAGTCTGGCGAAGACTCGAAAGACACGTCTATTTATCTCAGCGAACTCATCCATTATTCTCTCAAATCGAGGATCTAAGCAGGCTCTCAGAAACAGCTTCCAACCGAATGTGAGAAGCGGCCACATAAACATGGTATTGTAAAAGCTTACAGATGCCGTTGAACCTTCAGGCGCCTTATCACCCCAATCAGCCGGATAGAGGGCACGATACTCTCTGTAAAGCTTCTCCTCATCACGGTAGTCGCGCGATTCAACTACTGGAATATTTGTGAAATCTCCCTGCTTTAACGGTGAAAAGGAGAAGACGTCCTCTAATGTTTTAAACTTTTCCCCCCAATTCCAATGGTCGCTGAGCGAATACCCCCAGCGTACATGCCAATGTCCGTGTTCGTCTATGTAAGAGCTTCTACCGCTCATCAGGTTTTCTGGGCGGGGAATAGGATCATCTCTTTCAGGAATTGGCAGCTCTAACTGCGGGTAAAGCTCAGCCATTTTCAACCGGCAGAGACGGGGGTGCTCATAGAAATCGATGCCAGTAATGTATGTTTCAGCATCTGGACAAGACCAGTGCTCCCAATGTGGAATACGTTTAGGTTTTCCGAGGCGACCCCCCATGAGAACCAAGTATTTATCACTATACTCGACCATTTAGACCCCCATATTCAACGCTTTCTAACGATTCGTAAAACTCATCTAGAACCTAGGGATCTTCTTTACTCCAAACCAGTTTTTTTCATAAGTCGTTCTCTCAAACACGGTACACGATAGGTCTATTTCATTCAACGGTTTATTGGAGGGCTTTAAGAGGTAGACGCCTCCTTTCCTTGTTTCAAATTTTAAAATTCTCCCGGTTAAGACTTTCTCCTCACCAGTTTTAAGATCTATAAGTGAAGCTTCGTTTTCACTGAAGGGGTTTACAACTTCACAGGTTTTTCCAGCCTCGCTCTCTACGATTATGTACTCCACCATTCTATCTTTAAGCTTAGACGTCACCAGGAAAGCGCCTTCAGCTCTAAGCTTGTGAAAGTACGCGTCCTTCCAAAACTCTGGAACGGCTGGAAAAACCCTTATACGGCCACCCCAAGACTGTAGAAGCATCTCCATTATCGCCGTAGCAGCGCAAAAACCTGCTTCTAAAGTCATAGGTTGATATGTGAAGGCGCATGCGCCGAAGCGTCTGTAATCTCCGTTAACGTGGAAGGTGTTAGGCTTTATGAAGTAGAAGTATGTTTGAAGCATATGCCAAGCCATATTTGATAGTCTAATTCTAGAAGCTATAATAGACATCCATGGGAAGGACCAGCCAGCCCACTCTCCAGTCCCTCTAAGCAGTATGGTCTCTATGGAGCGGTATATTAAACGCCTATCCTCTTCGTTACCTTCTACATTCAAGATGCCTAATGGGTGTATTGGGATTAGATGCGATAGATGCCTATGTGAGTGTGTTAAGGGTTGACCCCTAAATATCTGAAGTCCAGTCCCATCTTTAGGGTAATCTGCAAGCTTCTCCAACACATCACGCCATCTAATAGCGTCCGAGTCTTCTATCCCCAGCATCTTTGAAGCTTCTAAGAGACTGCTTGCTAGCCATCTTATGAATGCTAAATCGCATGTAGTATCAGATCCCCATGCCTCTGGGCGGTTTTCCTCCCACTCCGGCGAATTGCTGAGCGGAATATGATATCGTCCATCGCTCCAAAGCTCTAAAAGGTTGAGATAAGTTTTCATAAACTCTTTCATCATAGGATATGCTCGTTCTCTAAGGAAATCTTCATCTTGAGAGTAAAGCCAGTGTAGCCAATACATGTGAGCAAGCCAAGCACCATTTCCAGGCCAGAAGTTAGTCGTCCAATATCCATAAATAGGTGTTCCATCTAAAGCCATTTCGCACCTAGACCATGCACCATCAAACCCGAAGAACTCGCGACACATCTGCTTAAACCTAGGCAGGTTTTTCCAAAACTGCTCGTAGAGTGGTCTGCCGAGTTCAAGATGATTGCTAGCGTAGACTGGCCAATAGGTTTCCTCAACGTTCATATCTAAGTGGTAGTCTCCACTCCACGGTGGTAGTACTCCGTCCTGCGACCATAAACCCTGAAGTGGGCACGGATATTTACCCATAGAGCAGCATGCCAACTTGTAGAGTTCAACGTAGAATAGGTTTTCAAGTCTAGAGTCTGGGATTGCTATGAAAGATTTGCTCCAGAAGCTTCTCCAAAACCTTTGATGAGAATCTAGTAAAGCATCAGTGTCGACGTCTACCGCTTCATCTATCATTTTAAGAGCTGACTCAAGAGGCGTCGGAGAATCGTTGAAAGACAACACCGATACGTACAGTACTTCTCTTCGATCTCTTTCTATAAGCTTCCAAGCAACGACGTATCCTCCTCCAGCTGCATTTTCAGCTGGAAACCTTTGAATAAGCCATCTATACCCGTTTTCAGACCCATAGATTGGATCTGGATAGCCCCAGTTTTTCAAAGCCTTCTTAGCTCTTTCATCAAGATGCCCAAGATCAATCTTAACGTCTTTAAGCCTAATCTCACCCAAATACTGAAGCTCTAAAGCGATTAGGTTTTTTCTTGAATGTACGAAACACCTCCAGTATATTCTACCTTTCCTGGAAACCATAGATCCTGATGCAACTGCATCGTAAAGTTGAAGCCTAGCTGTAAACTTTTCAACATTATCTGTGAAGCGTAGCTCAATTCTAGGAAGCGGTATCCGCGTTGGATAAGGCTCCTCTATTCTACCTGAAAACCTCGTCAAATCCATGAATATGTGTCTAGCCTCGTCAAACTTCTTCTCTTCTATAAGCTTTCTTAAACTAGCGTAATTGTAACGTGGATCTGTTGGAGTGGCTGTTCTAAGCTCCCAAGTATCATATTTGTCAAGTGTTATCTTCAGAGGATTTCCATCACCCCATATTAAGGCTCCAATTTCACCATTAGCAAGGGGTATTCCACAACTCCACTCAAAAGGAGCGTATTCATAGATTAAGTCATGCTGTTTAAGGTATTCTCCCATATCAGGCATAAGCTTCATAAGAAGTCACAGAAGGAGGAAGGCAAACACTTCGATATAAGCCTTGTTGAAAAAATGAGGGAGATAAAAATGCATCTAAAACGGCACAAAGAACCTTATTACACCTATCAATGCGAATACGAAGTTCACTATGGCATACCCTCCTACAACTCCGCCAGCAAAGGGAACACCTACCTCCTCATATGCTCTGCTGCCGCCTATTCTAAGCGTCAACATTTTAAGAACCCAAGCCACTAGAAAAGCCAACCACCAGCCGAATAATGGAAAACTCATAGACCAAGCTAGTATAGGCCCAAGAGGATGTGGAAACCAGAGAACCCTAGCATGTATGTATGTCATAGTAGCCAAGGCTATTACACCCAATAGAATATGCCCAATCCACTCCACTGGAGAGCCTGATGCTACTACAAACCAGCCCGTGCTAGCCCACCACTCTAAATTCGACGCCCATAATGATGATGCTCCATGCAGTCTAGACATTCCATAGTAGCTTAAACCAACAATAACAGTAGGTAAGCTCACGAATTGAGCTACCAACAATGCTACAAGGACTATTTTAAAGGCGTCTTTAGCATGCACACCTGTAAGTCTCCCCATCTGATATGCTGAGAACGGTGCCCACATAGACCAGCCCCAACCATCTAAAGGATGGCGATTGCTCTGAGCGCTCCACATAACACTACCCAGCACTAGACTTGTTGGTGGCTCTCCGGGATAGGGCATTTCAGGATACCATATGGTTCTCGTAATCCACTGAACAGCGCCAGAAGATTCTATATGAACACCAGTAAGTCCGAATAGCCTTGTTTGCCCTATCCAGAGTATTGTGCTTAAGAGAACCATTGCAAAACCCTGTGCAACGTCAAAGCCCGTACCTACCAGTAAGCCCCATAGTATAATGAAGCCTATGATCAGCATGATCCAAGAAGATCTATAGGGTAAAGGCTCATCTCTTTCTAGAGCCGTTTTCTCCTCGAGGCTCATACGTCCAAAGGCTGCTTTAAGAGTCTGCATTAAGTGTTTCCTTTCGAGGAAAAGCGTCATCAATGTAAGCCCTAGAATGCCTCCGCCAGATATGAGTCTAAGCCTAAGTGGTGGAGCGTATAGCGGTGAAATATCGCCACACCATATTCTCCCACAGCTACCTGTTGTTGGTAGCGCTGTATAATATCCAGAGTAAAAGGCTAAGTAAACGATTATCACGTATATCAAGGTAAAAAGCCAGGTGCTGAATAATACGTCGAGGGGAAGCATGTATGCTATTGCGAACGGTATAGGATGCTTATTGAAGTGTAAAGCTATGGGTAGACTGTATAATGCGGAGTCGGGCGTTAACTGCTGAGAGCCAGGACCACAGGTATAGGATCTCCAAGAGTATATGTCTGGAAACCATGGGAAGAACATTATCGCTCCTAAGGGTACTGAGACAATAACCCCGACTAATACACCTAAGAGAAATGGTTTTATTCTGGTTTTTGCCTTATTTCCTCCTTGAACTTGGATCAGCGATTCATATGCTAGAAGCGTATGTGGGAACGGCACACGTTCAATGTCTACCCAGCTTTTCCGCAGAATGTTTGCAACAGCTACACTTATCACGCCAAAAGAAGATATTAGTATGAAAAACCACATCATCGGAGCCAACCATATATCCCATGGGATTGTAGCAACACCACCCAATAGGGTGGCATCAGCCACTTCAGGCGGAACCGCTACGAACGCTGGTATTTTAGCCTTCCACAGCGGATTCGTAGTAGCAGTAGCGCCTCGGCTACAGGCGTAGTATGGAAAGTTACACCAAGGCATTAAGACATTTGAGAACCCAGCCACTGTGAATGCAACTATGTATACATATGTTAATTTATCTGCTCCAAGCTTCTCTCTAAGCCAGCCACTCTTCAGAGTAAATGGAAATAGCAACATCATGAGAACGAAAGGCATCCCAACCATTTCAGCAGGCTCAGAGCAGATAACACCGAGACCAGTGAAAGTACATCTAGCCACAAACGGTAGGAAGGCATGCCACATCGTACTTATAAAAGTCAAGACCGCGCTTAAGATGGCAATCCATAGAAGTGTCCCAGCCGTAACTTTTCTTTCCACACGCTCATCTGACATCTTCACGCCAATATTTTCATTCTATGAAGGTGTATATATTATTTTACCCTTAGATTGTATTAGAGGGAAGAAGGATCCCGAGACAGTTGAGTATGTATGAATATACTTCTAGACAGATTACAAATAAAATGAGGATGCACTAAATCAGCAGTGATAGATGAAGGCAATCGTAATTTTCGATTATATCTACTACCAATCAAGTTACAGGATTGTTAATGCAGTCTTTTAGTAAGATAAGAAAAAGCCTATCCTCAACTTAACGTAGAGTGTCTTGGGCAAATAGTATGAGCAGTATAACTATAGCTAAACCTAGTAGACAACAACTTGAATGGCAGAATATGGAAGTGGGGCTTTTCATACACTTCAATATTGAAACATACGCTCCTGAATGGGAAAGCCCCCAATCCTTTGAGAACCTTCCAGATCCAGATGTATTCAACCCAGTTAAGCTTAATACTGATCAGTGGATGCAGGCGGCTAAAGCTATAGATGCAAAATACGCTATTTTAACTGCTAAACACTCTGCTGGCTTCTGTATTTAGCCTACTGAGCAGTACGAATACAGCGTTAAAAGTTCCAAGTGGCGAGGGGGAAGGGGGGATGTAGTTGCAGAATTTGTGAATTCATGTAGGAAATATGGTGTTAAACCGGGTCTTTACTGTAACTATTGGACGAATGCATTTATGAAAGTTAAAGAGGGGAAGGTAGCTTCTGGAAGACGTGAAGACCAAGAACAGTATAATAGGGTATTCTTGGGTATGCTTAGAGAGTTATATAGTAATTACGGTGAACTTATTGAACTTTGGTTTGACGGTGGGATACCAGAATGGGGTCCAGATATAGGACCCATTTTACGTAGATTGCAGCCCAATGCCATGGTTTTCCAAGGAAGGGAATATTCAACAATCAGATGGGTGGGTAATGAAGAGGGGGTAGCACCATATCCATTCTGGAATACCGTCCCTAAAGACCAATTCCCATTATTTGTAGCTGGACTTATCTCTAGAGCTTGGACAGACGGTATTGGAGAAATATACTTGCCTGGTGAATGTGATACAACTATTCGAGAACACTACTGGTTCTGGCGGTCGAACACGGAAAACACTATTAAACCTCTAGACAAGCTTATGGCAATATACTATAAGTCTGTAGGGAGGGGCTGCAACCTACTACTAAACTCAAACCCAGATAGAGACGGTTTAATACCTGAAGCAGATATGAAGAGATATTTAGAGTTTGGTCAGGAAGTGAAGCGTAGATTTAGCAAACCCATCGCTGAAGGAAAATACTACGATAAGGATCCGACTCGAATAGCGACAGTTGAATTGGTATTTGGAAAACCAGTTAAATTGGATACCTTTGTCACTATGGAAGACCTTAAAAACGGGCAAAGAGTTAGAGAATACGTTATCAAAGCCTACTTAGATGGAGATTACGTAGAGGTTATTAGAGGGAGTTCCATAGGCCATAAGAAGATCGATGAAATAAACCCCTTCACCACAGACAGAGTTAGAATCAGAATTTTAAAAGCCTTTGCAACACCTGTTGAATTAAGAAGTTTCTCTGTATACTGTTGTAACCAATAGGTTTCAAGATGGATCCTCCATAAACGCCAGTGGAAACCTTAAACTTCAGCCTTTTCCCTATTTAAACCTAAGGATGCTTTACATAGTCTTCACAACTGGTTGTTGTAATCTTAAATGCTCCTACTGTGGAGGGAGCTTTCCGAAACATCTCGTCCCATGGGAGGTTAAATACAGGGTTGAACGACTTGTAGATTCTATCTCAAGACTCCAGCCCAGTAGTAGCATTTTACGGTGGAGAGCCGCTATTGAATTGGCAATTCATAGTTAAGCTTATGGATCGTCTGGATGCAATTTATATTATTCAAACCAACGGTTTATTGGCTGAAAGCCTCGATCCAGTCTATTGGAGAGAATTTAACACCATATTGCTTTCAATAGACGGTGTTGAAAGTGTCACGGATGCATATAGGGGACGAGGTGTTTATAGGAGGGTTTTAAAAACTGCTAGATGGCTTAGAGATATTGGATTTAAAGGAGACATCGTTGCGAGAATGACTGTTACAGAACAGAGCGACATATACAGGGAGGTAACCCATCTAATAGGTTTAGATATATTCGACCATATACACTGGCAACTCAACGTGGTTTGGAGCCCCAGATGGAAAAACTTCAGAAGGTGGCTAGAGGAGAATTATAAACCAGGTTTAAACGCTCTAGTGAAGCTCTGGATTGAAAAACTCTCTGAAGGTAGAATACCTGGACTGGCACCTTTCCAAGGAATATTGAAGAGGCTTATTTTAAACGGTTCAAACCCCCCATGTGGTGCAGGCGTAGAAAGCTTCTCCATATTAACCGACGGCACCATATTAGCCTGTCCTATAGCTGTAGATGTCGCATGGGCTAAACTTGGGGATATCTACAATTCAAAGCCTGAGAATTTACCAAATAAAGTAACCATAGGTGAGCCTTGTACAAGTTGCCACATCTTTCAGGCATGCGGAGGTAGATGTCTATATACACATATTGAGAGGCTATGGGGGATTGATGGGTTTAAAGGCATATGCGAAGCCACTGAGTATCTTGTCGGGAGAATTATAGAGGTTAAACCATTTATTGAAAAGCTCGTAGTCAATGGGCTGGTGGATAAGGATAAGCTTCTATACCCAGCTTTTAATAATACAGTTGAAGTAATTCCATGAAGCTTTAAAAAGCGGAGTAGGGTCGCTATGTTTCCTACGTTTGACTCTTCCAAGTATTATTAGGAGGCTTAAAAATAAGGATGATACCCCTATTGCCAGAAAAACTGCAGCTATTATCACAAGTTGACGAATCCAAGCTGAGGCTAGGAAGGAGAGAAATGCTAAAGATAGACTTACAATGCTTAAGAGAAGATAAACTCCAGCTATTAAAAAGTAAATACTGCCATTTTCTCGTAATTCCACTCTAAACTTTAAATGGAAAACTACGCTTAGAATGAGGGTTGTAGTAAAAGCTAACGCTAAACTTACGCTTAAGTCCCTTAAGAATTCATTGGATTCAATGACAGTTCTACATCTTCTATACCTCTCACCGATAGCCTTATACAAAAGCTTAGTGTTACTTCTACTCCAGTTGACGGCTCCGAAAGTGTTAAAATTTATCATGCTATCGTAGTCGAAAGCCGTCCACCAGCAGACCCCAGCAACGTATGGTTTAGAGCTTATTTTAACCCAAGCCTCCTCGAAATATCGAGCTTGCCTTTCTTCTCCTACACCTCCACCAGACCATAAACCGAACTCCGTCACTAAGATTGCCGTTTCACGGTTTAGCTGATGGAACATATCTAATGCGTACTCTAAGTCATTCAATGAACCGTAGAAAACTCCGAAGTAGAGGTTGAAGCCTGGGATATCTAAACCTCCATCAATCCAAGACGTATCCCATGGATTCCACACGTGGGCTTGAGACTTAAGTCTATGATCATCTATGAGTTTTAACGCTTCAGATAGGTCTCTGAGAAACTTCACTCTATTATCGTATCCACTCCCTTCATTACCTAAACCCCAGAATATAATTGAAGGTCTATTGTAATCTCTTAAAACCATCTCTAGAAACATCTGTTTGGCTATCCCCCTCTCAAGCTGAACCCTATAAGCCTCATCGTCAAACCAGTAAACTGGTATCTCCTCCCAAACCATAAGCCCCAGTCTATCTGCGTATATATAGGTTAGGGGGTGATTGGGATAGTGCGCGGTTCTAACCCAATTTGCTCCAGCATCTTTTATAAACTTGAGATCTCTGAGAATCTCTTCAGGTTTCAAAGTTCTACCGCTACCGGGGTAGTCTTCATGTCTAGCCAATCCCTTGAGAAAGATGGACTCTCCATTTAAAAGTATGCCTGTATTCGACCTCTCTACAAACCTTAACCCGGTTTGCGTTGAAAACCTATCGATTCCCACGGTCGATTCAAGTTCAGCTTCTACAATGTAGAGGTTAACGTTGTCTGGGCTCCAAAATCTAGGACACGGTATGCTTAAGAGAAATTCAGCTAAATTGACACTTCTAGATTCTACAGCTAGGGCTTTGACATCCTCCACTACGGGACTACTTTCATTCTTTATAAGTCGACTTGGACACGGATTTAAAACGTTATCTTCAGAAACCTCTGCTTCGAAAACCCTGACTTTTAACGTAGCATTAATAGAATCATCTCCACTATTATACACTGTGACCCGAACGTTAAAACCATAAGTCGGCTCCACCTTAAACGGTGTCACATCTACCCTAGCTATATGCACTATTGGCAGAAATTCAAGGTAAACCTCTCTGTATATGCCTCCATAATTCCACCAATCACATCTTCTATACGGGACTATAATGTTTGTAGTATCCCATGCTACGTTGTGGACTCTAACCGTGATAAGGTTTACACCGCCATAGTTAAGCTTATCAGTCACATCAAAAACAAACGGTGTAAAGCCGCCTTCATGATATCCTAGATAGGCCTCATTAACCCACACGTCAGCCACATAATTGCAACCTTGAAATAACAATCTAACGTACATACCTTTAAACCCATCAGGGATGGAGAACCGCTTCCGATACCAAATTACACCCTGATAACCTTCATGCTTACCCCCTCGAACGTTATTGCTAGAAGGTATATTTTCATCCTCCCAGGAAGAATCGTTAAACTCTAGTGTATGGAATCCGTAGGCTTCAAGTTTACTTAAAACTTCAGGAGTCCTCTGAAACAAGCTCCACAAGTAACTACCTTCCCCCTCATAATACGCCTTCCAAACACCTCCAAGGTCTAAGTATATCCTGGACTCTTGAATTTCAAACGAGGGGAATGGCACTCCATTTTGATATGCCACAGGCAAGCCTCCAACGGAAGGAACAATCAACGTGGGCTGGAGGAATTCAATGGAAAGCGGGGGATATTCTGCCTCAAGCGTATTTAAATAAGGCAAGTAAAAGCTTAGGATAAACGATAGAAGCGTTACCGATGCAACCTCTAGCTTAACTCTTCTAGATAAGCGCATCATTAAACCCTTTTAGATGGATTGACCTTCAGATCGGCCATCGTGAGCAACTCATCATTGGATAGGATCGTTTTGGAATTTAAGCCGCCTACTGTAACACCATTATTCATTACATATATGCGGTCGGATGTTTCAGCGATAAATTCTGCGTCATGTGAGGCTATAACTACGGCTTTATTAGACTGCTTAAACTCTTCTACTACGCTTTTAATACTTTCTATGATTTTTAAGCTTACATTAGCAGTTGGCTCATCGAGTAGTAGAACATCTGGGTTGTAGGCTATTATCGAAGCCAATGTAACTATACGCTTCTCACCCATACTCAACCTATACGGTGGTCTATTCAACAAATGTGTCATGTTAAACCTCTCAGCAACTTTTCTAACAATCCTATCAACTTCACTAGTAGAGCCGTGTATCTGGCGTAAGGCAAATGCTAATTCATCGTAAACCGTTGAATTAAAAACCTGATCGTCAGGGTTCTGGAAGACTAATCCTATCCTCTCACGGGCCTCTGGCAACTGGTCTTTCAGAGGTTTATCGTCTAGAAGAACTGTTCCCCTTTCAGGTTCAAGAAGACCAGCCGCAATCATCAGAAGTGTGGTTTTACCGCTTCCAACAGGTCCTATGAGCGCTACAGCTTCACCTCTGTCTACTGAGAGAGATGCTCCCTTTAAAACCTCAACTTCTCCAGGATATTTAAAGTAGATACCCTCCAATTTTAACAACATCGTTACACCCCTCTAGAATCGTCAACAGGAGAACTGTTAAGGCAAGTGAAAATAGCGCCACGTCCCTAGCCCTTAAATGAGGATAAACTGTTTTAAACTTTCCTGCTCCATTAAAACTTCTAGCTTTTATCGATTTATCGAGTCTCCACGCCCGTTCATATCCTCTCAGCATGAGTTCTCCAATAACAGTTGCCAGTGCACTCCAAGCGCTCCTTATCCTACTCCTTTTCATCATACGTGCTTCCCTTGCTAAGAGCATGTTCAAAGCTTCCCTTAAAAATACGGGTATACTTATGATCGACAGGTTGAGCATAAAAGAAAATTCCCTAGGTATATGTAGCTCCTCAAACCCAGCGATTATCCCCCTCCAACCCATGACTATGATGAAACTAGTAAATACTGCTACTGAAGTAACAACTCTAGCCGTGAAGAATACCATTAAACGGGCTCCTTCAAAGCTAATTTTTAAAGCCACCGACCCGATGGTAAGTTCCGCTAAAACCTCCCCAGTAGTTATAAACGGTAGAGGAGCTGAAACTATAGAGGCCCAGATTAAGACGAATAGTATAGTTTTAATCCACGAGCCTAGAGATTGACGGTTTAAAATGAATAGTAACACTGTGCTTACAGCCAGTATAACTATTAGAATTTTTAAGTTGTAGCTGAGAGCGGCTGTCCCAGTTAAAATTAAAGCTGAAAGCGTAGCAGTTGCTGGATTAAACGGTAAATCGCTTTGAACATTGTCTAACGATCTGAACGCTTCTGCGAGTTCCTCTAAAAATCTGAATGTTAAACTTTTAGATTTCAAGTTCTCCTTACCATTCTACTTAATAAAACACCTAAGCCGAATATTATTAAGACGCCGATAAATCCAGCTATAATATAACCAACTTCAGCGGGCAACCCGGGGATGGTGTAATCTAGGAATGGGGTCCAATTTATCAACTCAGTTAAGTCTGGGAGATTTAAAGCCTCAGCAGCGACGTCGAGCGGCTCATGGTAACCGACTATATCTGCCAATAACACTCCAAATATTGGGCTGATCGCTATTAGCGCTAAAATCAGCGTCAAAGCCTTCTTATGAAAGACCCATCTTGAAGAATCCATTAAAATTCACCTCTCCATGAACATTATATGGGGAGCTCTCTTCCTCAAATAGGCTACTGTTAAAGCTGTTATAATGCCTTCGATTACACCAAGTGCTGCATGCCATCCAGCCATAATCGGTACAGTTATAGACACACCATAGGGGAAGGTTTGAGAATACCCTATTTCAAGTCCACATGCTATGCCAGCAAGCGTTATTCCCAGCCAGCCTCCGAGGAAAGCAGCCACTATGCGAGGGAAATCTTTAGCTTTAAAGGTTTTAACCGTAAACTGATAGATTGCATAACCAACTAAGACGTCTATTATAGCCATATTTAGAGAGTTTGCTCCGAGAGCAGTTATCCCGCCATCGTGAAAAACCAAACATTGAACGACAAGCACTATGAAAATTGTTAGAAAGCCAAGCCATGGGCCAAGCATTATCCCAGCTAAGGCGCCTCCAACAAAATGAAGACTAGTTCCACCGGGTAGAGGCCAATTTAACATTTGAGCTGCGAATATACTGGCGGATAAAACCGATACCAATGGAGTATTCTCAGTATTCAACGAGTTTTTAATCCTCTTAAATGCAAAAAATCCATATACTGCAAGCATAGCATAAGTGAGTATAATCACTGCGGGGTCTAGGAAGCCATCGGGTATGTGCATAGAAAACCCTACAATTATTTGCAAGCCGCAAATATAAATATTACTTTTTTTAAAAATAGTAGTACTGAAAGACTACTTCATTCGCTGTTTAAGGAAGTTTTATGCTACCTATCTCCTCTAGGCTTCTTAAATCGTTCATCTTTATCATCCTATTCGAGACCGTGTAGAGAGTGCCGCCAATATAGAGCGCCCGCTCAACTGCATACTCGGAGTAGAACCAATATCCACTCTTAAAGAAATCCTCTGGATTCTCTATATGTGTGATTCTACCCCTTAGGCTTATACTGTTCTCAGTTACGTTGAAGACGTATAAACCCTGCCAAACGTAATCTCCATAGGTGTTCAAAGGAATACCGTTTGGATACTTAGATTCATCTATTTCAGCCAATAGGATTGGCATCGCAAGAAGATTAAGGTCTCTATCGAACAGTAGAGCCTTATGATTGTGTAAAACTGGTGAGTCTGTCCCTCTATCACCTATTATAATGCTGTCTATTTCCTTTGGATGCTCAACATCGCTTACATCAAAAAGCGATATTTTCACACCTTGAAACCATGCGAAATCCCCCTCTTCAGCTTCAATAGTCCACTTACCTATACCTATCAAATGGTTCTCATCGTAGGGGTGGAGGTAATCCGAGTAACCGGGTATTTTAAGCTTACCAAGCACTCTTGGATTAGTCGGGTCCTCAAGACTTATGACGAATAGTGGGTCAACTTTTTTGAAGGTCACCAAGTAACATCTATCACCGATGAATCTAGCCGAATACATCTGTTCACCGGGTGCCAACCCTTCAATTCCACCAATAACGGCCAAGCTCATGTTTAATACGTAGACATTGCTAATTATTGGATTCTCATCTTTACGTAAAGCAATCGTAGATTTCAAACCTTTAAACACCCATGTATTCACCGTGGTGGCTATCCTAAAATAACCGCCAAATTCATCCATTGAAAACTGATTTAGAACCATACCTGGAACTGAGCTACTTACCTCATATCTTACCTTGCCACCTTCAATGCGAATTTTATGAATCTCAGTAATTCCACCGCTTTCAGAATAGCTTGGTATAGCAACATATATGTTGTTTAAAGAGACGTATATGCAACTAGCGTATCCAAATAGAAAAGTCTCATATGTAATGGGTTCACTTACGTCTTGGATGTTTATGGCAGCGATAATGGTGAAAGTGTTATAGAAATCCGACCTATTTGAGTAGTAGATCGATGTCGGCTCAACCCTTATTATACGTCTACCGTCAACTACCTCTGGAAGAATAGGCTCCCTATCCCTTAAATATATTGGGGAAAACGTTAGAACATAGATGTAATCTTCGATCACCCTAGAGCTGAAGTATACACCGCTCATTGTGACATTTCTAACTAGTATAGGGGTTTCAGCGTTTTCCACATCGTAAATAAACACCAATACACTCGGCTCCACAAACAACATTTCCCTCCTCTCCATAGAATCGCTCTTCGCGTTTTTCACATAGCTATGAACACCACTAGAAATTACGATTAGCCTCTTATTGCTCACGAAGATCCCTGAAATTACACCATCTACATTTATCTCCGCCGAAAAACTCACTTCTTCAGGTGGATACGCCTTAATTATTAAAACCCTTCTTCCAAGAGCTAAGTATATGTACTCTCCATCAGTCTTCACAACATCATCTTCATCAACACCCTCAACTTGAATATTCGTCCTCGAATAGTCTACGCCTATAGCCGTAGACTTAGCTTCGATCCCAGTAGCTGGAAGTATAACGATTCTTTCTCCATTTCCCAGAAACCATGGAAAGCTTAAGCTCCTATTTATGAAGTTTATAAATTCTTCATAGGATGAGAATCTTCTCAAAGCTGTGTGAGCTTGTACACCTGGGCATGGATTACTTGACGAAGTATTACTTTTCACGTTTAGATATGTTAACGATAGACACACACTCAGTAGAAGAGCAATTGGAAGAGTTAAAGCCAATTTTTTCTTGGTTTGAGGTTTAAATATTCTCCAGCTTACCATGAAATCATCAAATTAATTGATACACCTTCATCCCTTTAATGCTAAATGTTAGAATGTCTGTTCTAACGCCTAGAACATATGAACTAAACTTAGGTTACTTGCGTTGAGGTAAAATACCATGCCCCTTTACCTCCTCTACTTGATGGGCTACTCCCACCTAAATCTATACTTATTACGTCTTACTCTTAAGATAACCTTTGAGATATCTATGGTAGCGGCGTGGAGAATTAAAAACTGTTCATTTAAAATTCTTCAAAAATAGAGAAAATATCCCATTTTCACTCTATTGAATAGTAAATGTTTATTAGAGATATGCTTATAGGTGTTGACAATCTTACCTTGACTGTATACTTGGCAGTCCAAGACTCTGTTCGGAGGAACGTACTTGCTAATCAGAGAGGTTATACTTGAAAATTTCATGAGTTATGAGTATGGTAGAGTTAGACTTAAACCCGGGCTTAACATAGTCTGCGGTCCAAATGGAGCAGGTAAATCTAGCATTCTACTCGCGATCTCTATCGCGCTTGGACAGGCGTATACAGAACGCGGTAGAAGACTTAGCGATTTAATCCGCAGAGGGAAAGATACAGCTAGGGTTACAGTTGTCTTAGATAATTCTCCCAAAGAAGGGGTTCGGCCTATACCTAGCTGGAAATCTGACGTTTTCAGACTTTCAAGAGTTTTAAGAGTTGACGGAGAATACCGCTTCTACGCGAATAATAAGCCTGTTTCAAAAGCCGATGTTGTTGATATCCTCGGAAACTTCGGAATAAACCCGGACAATATGCTTCTCATAATGCATCAAGGCATGGTGGCATCCTTCGCATATGTTCCGCCTCACGAGAAGCTGTCTATGCTTGAAGAAGCCGTAGGTTTAAGTAGCTACCGTAAGAACGTGCTTGAAGCTAGAGATAGACTTGCAAAACTTATTGAAGAAGAGAAAACACTAGACAGACTTATTGAAGAGGCTAAGAGAAACTTGGAGTATTGGGATGAGGAGTATAGACGCTATCTCGAGAAGCTTAAACTTCAGAAGATTCTGGAATCCCTGAAAAACGAACTTCTATGGGCTCAAGCGTATAAAGCCGAGAAAAACCTAGAAAACCTCAAGTCTAAGATAGAGAGTCTAGCTTTAAGGGTTAAGAGACTTGAGGATAAAGTTTCCAAACTTCATACCTCAATAGGCTACGAGAATAAGAAGCTTAAAGAGTTTAAAGAATCCTACAGACAAAGCCTGGAAAAGCTCCTCCATCTTGAAGAGAAACGCATAACTGCTGAAGCTTCTCTAAGCCTAATATCTAGACTTTTAAACCTGCTTGACGGATCGAAGGTTGATGCTAGAATCTTAGAAGCCTTAAACTCTGAAGCCGATAGGTTTTCACAGGATCTTCCAGCGTTGAGGGGGGACATCTCCTCTGCTAGATATAGGCTTGAGGAGCTTGAGAATAATCTAGATGAATCCTACGGTAGGATTCTACAGTTTTCAGTCGAGAAGGCTCTTGCAGAAGACCAGTTAAATAGAATGCTTCTAGAGTTGAGAGAACTTGAAAGCAAGCTTACAGAGGCTGAAAACGAGTTTAAAGAAGCTTTACTAGAAGCCTCTAAATCAGGTGAAAAAGTTAAAACCGATAGAAACCCGCAGGATATTCAAAGCGAGATTAGAGTAGTGGAAGCTAAAATTGAAACGATAGGTGATATACCTGAAGACACTAGACAGATGTATGAGCAACAGTTAAACACTTTGAAGAACCTAGAGGAGAAAACTGTAAAGGTCCGTGAAAATAGGAAGGCGGCTGAAGAGTCGCTTAGAAACCGTATGACGTTATGGAGAAGGAAGATTCAAGAGCTTCTGGAAGAAGTTAATAGAAGCTATTCAACCATATTATCTGCTTTAGGAGCCGTAGGATACGTTAAGCTTACAAACCCAGATAACATAGATACTGCTGGATTAGAGCTTTTCATAGGATTTAGAGGTATGGAACCGACTCCATTAAACCCCTACAGTCAAAGTGGAGGGGAGAGAAGTGTAGCTGTGGCGACCTTCCTACTGGCTCTACAGAGGTATATAAAGTCGCCTTTTAGAGCTGTCGACGAATTTGAAGTCCATATGGATGTAAGAAATAGGGAGGCCTTTCTTCTAAAGCTTGTTGAAGTCTTAAAGGAGACTAAGGATGCCCAATACTTGATAATAACTCCAAATCAAATACCCATAGTTGGTGAAGACATACACGTAATAGTCGTTCAAAACCTTCAGGGTAGTTCGGAGGTGGTTGAAGTTGCCGAAGCGTAGAGGAAGATCCATCGAGAGGGTTAGAAGGATAATCCATACTTGCCGCATGGTTGAAGAGAGGGGTTTAAACCCATTCAATGTAGAAGTTAGAGAAGAACTTGAAACACTCGACAACCAACTGGATGAATTGAAATCTTACGAAGAACTCTGCTTAGATGTAGAAGCGGTCAACATGCTTACTAAAGTAGTGAAAGCCCAGAAAGATTGGCTTTCTGAAGAAGCTTCAGTATTCTATGCAGATCCAGCGTTTATTGAGTATAAGCTTAGGAAGATGTCTACTAAAGCCATTGTCGAATTATTCATGAGGACTTGGAGGCCTATAGCATGTTTGGAGGAAATATCTAGGGAAAAGCTTATAGAAGCTATAGAATACTGGAACCATTTAAAACCTTTAGAATCTAGGTGGAGCAAGTTTACTGGAGGCTATAAGCCTAGAGAATACGTAGATTTTGAAGAGCTTAAAAGGCAAGGCATAATAGTAGATGAAACCTTCTACAGCAATCTTGAGAAGATTTTAAACGAGCTTAAAGAAGCGTGTAAAACCCAAAGGTCTGTATCCTACTGGAGCTTCATATCGAGTGAAAGCTTTGAAGAAACCGTTAAAAGAGCATACATGTTGAGCTTCCTATTGACATACGGCTATGCAGAGCTTAAAAAGATCCCGCTTCGAGATGACTATACTATAGCACCTAGAGAACGTATTGAATCCAAAGCCCCATCTGAGTCGTTGCCAATATCGGTAGATTATGAACGTTGGAGGGAGCTATCGGGAGGTGGATCTTTTGGCGGAAGCCATGCGCGTAAAAGTTAGGCGAGCTGCTCAACTTCTACTGTTCCAGAGGCACAGAGAGCCCGGCGTTAAAGGTTGGGAGCTTAAAAGAGCCCTGGGTAAAAACTACATGAAGGTTTTAGAGGTTTTAGATTCCGAGCTTGAAAAGATAGGTTTACAGGTTAAAATGGTTAAACCTAAAGACGTAGAAGATTTAGATAAAGCCCGTTTCATGGTAACAGTCAAAGAGCCTTTGACAATCGGAGATGCTATGTCTTCGGGTTGGAGGATCGATGAAATAGCCGCTTTAGCCGCTTCAGTAGCTTTCATAGTTTCAAAGCATGGCAAGATTCAGAGGCGGGAGCTTGAAGAGTTTCTAGAGGAGAAGTTTCCAAGGTGGTTTGTCGAATACTCAATATCCAAATTCATAGGCAGAGGGTATCTAAAGAGAGAAAGTGGAGGAGTCTTAACGCTCGGATGGAGGGCTGAAGTAGAAATAGATAGAAAACTTCTATTAAACCTCATACTCCGGTCAAAACCTGAATAGAGTTAAAGCTCCTTTTTCTACACATCTAAACGCTTATCATTCTCCCGTATGGCTTTAGCTATAGATTCGAAGACCGTCATACCTTTAACGTTTACGATGGGTATTTGAATACCCCTACCAACGTCTTCAAACTTATTGTACTTAGGATACTCAGCGTAACATAGTTGACTGACCACATATATTCCATCTTTATACTCATAGTCGAAGCTTTTCTCAGGAACCTCCATACAAATTAGAAGACCATCTATCCAGAAGAGTCTTGAAACCTCCATGGAGAGCGAACACCACACCAAGTCATCTTTACCTCTTGAATCGAATCCTAAGATTTTTACAACTCTAGGTCTTGAAATCTCTATCTTCATAGTGGACACCAATTTCAGAGGATTGAATACATCTTATTAACCGTTTCCTTTTCCTAAAGAGGAATCCGTTTATTGGAAATGTATTCTATGATTTCTCCCTCTACGTTTAATACGTTTAAATTGAACGTATTACGTTGAAGTAGAATAACTTCCCCAGGAAATACATCTTACCTATGAATCGACCTATACGTTTTAGATGTATACAACACCCAACTCATTGGAGCCCTCTTAGAAACCGTTAGACTACTCATAGTCATGTTTGCGATTCTAACCTCCATATTTGGGAGATGGTTGAAAATGGAGAGGGATGAAGCTTAAAGATAGCTAGATCTTCTCGATGTAATAAACCTTCCTGTGAAGAATGCGACAACCCTACATCGGTTTTAAGCCTAAACATACAACAATATAGCGTAGTGACTGTTACATTGCCTACAGAGCCCTTACACATAGCGTTGGCAGTTTTCACTACATACCTAAATTTCTCCAGCACTATAGGAAGCAAATAGTCATTCTACGCTTCTGCAGGTACTATTCCCAGTCGATGTGTATACCTAGGATTTTGAGGATTTGTTTCACAGATTCGGCTGTAATTTTTCCATCTCTTACAACGTCCTCTCTGCACGGATAGATCAGTTTATCTTTGTATAAACCGGAGGGGTTTGCTAAGTAGAAAAGCTGGATCACAAAAAGTAACGTGTTAAGCTGGCGGCTTGTCGCTTTTCGCTCAAGCTGTTTAAGCTCGTATTCGCTTAAAAGCGTCCTCTTACGTAGGGCTTCTATAGTGCCTTCCTTATCTTCATCCATAGCCGTTAGAATATCATCTAGAGTTAAATCGTTATCTCTGAGGAAGTCTTTCAAAGCAAGTTTAACGTCTATGTAGTCATCCTCAGCCATAATCTTCTAATTTAAGAGGTAGACTGAAATTTAAACCTACTGAGAAATACTTCAGAGGAGTTTAAACCTTGCCAGTGTACGACGCCTGTATAATAGGAGCTGGTCCATCAGGACTATCGACAGCGTTATCAGCCTCAATGAGAAAGGCTAGAGTGGCTGTTTTTGAAGAGCATAGAGAGGTTGGGCTTTTAAACGCGAGGTGCGGAGGATTAGTTAGTGGAAGATGCATTAGAAACCTCAACCTCAGCTTTAAGGGAGAATACGTACTGAATAGAGTCTCAGAGGCAGTCGTACATTCACCTAGCGGTTCACTATTAACGGTTAAACTCGGAGGCGAATGCTTCATCTTGGATAGAGTTGCATTTGAAAAAGCTCTAGCTTTAAAAGCTTTAAACAACGATGCAGAAATATACGCGGGGGTTAAGGTTAAGAAACTCAATTTCTACAAAAGCCACGTTGAAATCGTAACAACCAGCGGCGTCTTTAAAAGTGGAATAGCCGTAGATGCCAGCGGAGCTTTAAGTGTTTTCACACCAGCAGTATTGGGTTTAAATCCTTCCCTTAGAAGGCCTATTCCATCAGTTCAAGCCGAAGTAAAGGCTAACGGTTTGAATGAAGATGAAGTCCACGTTTTCTTAGGGCGTCGTATTGCGCCAGGCTTTTTCGGGTGGGTTATACCGTTAAATTCTAATAGGGCGAGAATCGGACTGGCATGTGAACATGGAAATCCATTGTCTTTCTTAAGAAATCTACTTAAAAAACTGAACGTTGAGGAGTTATACGGCGTCACCAAATGGCCTATTATTACTGGTGGACCGCTGCCTAAAACCTTCAACAGTAGATTTCTATCAGTCGGTGATGCGGCTGGTCAATCTAAACCTATAACTGGAGGAGGAATATTTACAGGTACTTTATGCGGTTTAATTGCAGGCTTAGCTATTGCAAAGAAGGCAGAGGAGGGCTTTATATATGCGCCTGAATTCTACGAGAAGACTTGGAGAAGACTTTTAGGGTATGAATTTAAGATGCAACGTTTCTACAGGCGGCTATTCAGAACACTGGATGATGAATTATTAGAGCATGTTGTTACTCTGCTGAAGAATATTGGCTGGAATACTCTTAAAGACTTCGATTATCATTCTAAAACCATTGAAGGCTCTTTTCGAAAAATTTGGACGGCTCTTGGAAAACCTAATACGTATCCATCGATCTCTGCGTTCGTCTTGAAAACAATTGGAAGTTTGCTGGTACATTCTGCACTGGAGAAGGTCTCTACGTGAAAAGCTTTAAGCTTAAATCAAATTGACGTAGAATTCTAGATTTGTATGAAGCCCATTCCTTTCCGAGATGTCCATTTAGACTTCCATACAAGCGAATTCATTGGAGACGTTGGTGTGGACTTCGATCCAGAGGAGTTTGCACATACACTTATCAACGCCCATGTAAACACGATATGTATCTTCGCTAGATGCCACCACGGCTACTGCTACTACCCAACAAAAGTCGGTGTAGTTCACCCAGGGTTAAAACGTAAGGATTTACTGGGTGAAATGATAGAGGTATTAAAAACCCACAAAATTAGCGTCGGTGTTTACACTACAGTAGCTTGGGATGAATTGAACGCTCGGCTTCATCCAGAGTGGCGTCAGGTTAAACCTGATAAAAGCCTCGTTGAAACAGGATACTGGAAATGGTTGTGTTTAAACTCTCCTTACGCAGACTGGGTTGAAGCACACATTAGAGAGCTTCTGTCAAACTACCAGTTTGACAGGTTTTTCATAGATATAGTAATGCAGTGGTTTGACGGATGCGTATGCGACTACTGTCTGTCGGATATGGAGAAGAGTATGCTTAACCCTGAAAACCCATCCGATCGGCGCATACAGGCGATACAGGTTCAAAGAAGATTTATGAAACGTATGAAATCGATTGTAGAAGAATACGACCCTGAGATAGCTGTATACTTCAACCGTAGCTGGATTCTCTCAGCAAACCCAGATGCAAGTCTGAGAAAAGACCTAGAGTACTACAGTTACGTCTCCATAGAATCTCTTCCAACAGGCGGATGGGGCTATAACCACTTCCCCCTCATAGCACACTACTTAATGAATAAAGGCATTCCTCTACAATCTCTCACTGGTCGATTCCATAAATCCTGGGGTGATTTTGGAGGGCTTAAAAGTAAAGCTGCTTTAGAATATGAATGCCTACGGGTAGCAGTTAGAGGTATCAGAGTTGGTGTTGGCGACCAACTTCATCCGAGGGGTCGATTAGATCAAGCAACATATAGGTTAATCGGCTACGTGTACAGCCAAATAGAGAGGCTTGAGCCATGGCTTAAAGACACGGAGCCCGTTGCAGACATCGGGATACTAATAGCTAATGGAACAGGCCCAGAAGGAGTACTCGGTACAGATTTAAGTTCTGAAGAAGGAGCTATGCGGATTCTCATGGAACTTGGGCATCAATTTCTAATACTCGATGAATGGGATGACTTTTCAAAGTTTAAACTCTTAATCCTCCCAGACCACGTATATCTATCTGAAGAGTTAACGGATAAACTCGAAAGATTTCTAGAGGTTGGTGGAAGAATAATCGCAAGTTACTTCTCAGGCTTGTCCCAGAAAACAGGCGAACCCATTTTGAGAGATTGGCCGATTCGATCCATTAGAAGGAGTCGTTACTCTTTAAACTATCTAAGACCGATTGCAGATAAACTTGGATTAGACGTCGAAGTATACGATTACGCTCTCTACGAGCCTGCTGCATACGTGGAAGCGGTTCCAGGGGCTGAGGTACTTGCTAAAGTCGTAGAGCCGTATTTTGACCGTACTGCTGCACACTTCTGCTCCCACCGTCAAACACCCCCCGATAGAGACAGCAACTATCCGGCTATTGTGAGGACATCTAGAATCGTGTACTTTGCCTTTCCAATATTTAGAGCTTATAAAATACATGGGTTTCCGGTATATAAGTTCCTCCTTAGAAATGCTATAAACCATTTAATGCCTGAGCCAATATTGAAACACAATTTACCATCTACAGCTGAAGTCGTAGTACGCCGCCTAGAAGGCGACTACATTGTTCATATACTTCACTATGTTCCGCAGCGTCGAGCAGAAGGAATAGACATAGTTGAAGAAGCACTTCCCATAAACGACGTTAACGTAGCAATACGTACATACGCTAGGAATGCATACTTAATTCCCAGTAAAAGCGAACTTGCAGTGGAACAATCGGGAAACTATACGAGTACAATTATTCCAACGATTAAAGGCCATGCACATGTAGTATTTGAAACTTAACTTGATTGCTAAGCTCCTCATAAGTGCTTGTTCGATTTAAGAGGTTGAAGATTTTGATTTTAAGAATCCCATCAAATCTCAGAGTTTATAGCTTCTCAGCATCTCATAAACCAGTCTTAAAAGTTAAACCGAATAGTTTGATCGTATTTGAGGTTAAAGATGCTTTCGATGGACAATTGGATTTAAGTGGTGAATACCTTTCAAATGTCGATACAGTTGATAGGAGTAGAGTTAACCCTGCAACTGGACCAGTTTGGGTTGAAGGAGCTAAACCTGGATACACGATTGAAGTTGAAATATTGAATGTAAAGGTTGGAGACAGAGGCTTCATAGGTCGGAGGGTGTTTAAAATATTGGATAATACGATTGAAGCAGAGTCCTTCAAAATACCTGTAAAACCAGTGATAGGTGTAATCGGCGTTGCACCACCTGAGGGTGAAGTCTCCACTATTGAGCAGGGCGACTTCGGCGGGAATCTAGATACTTCAGAGATAACTGTAGGTTCGAAGGTCTTCCTACCAGTATGGGTTGAAGGAGGGCTTCTTGCTTTAGGAGATGTACATGCAGTCCAAGGGGATGGTGAAGTTTCAGGTCAAGGTTTAGAAGTTCCAGCTGAAGTCGAGGTAAAGATTAAACTTCACCGTGGACGTGTTGTAGATAAGGTCCTCGTTGATTATAATGGAAGTTTAACTGTTCTATCTTCTTCGAAAAATTTAGAGGAGGCTATTGAAGACGTGTTGGGTGCAGCTAAGAAGCTCCTTCAGAAGGCCTTTAAATTAGATGAACAGACGGCTCTTACTCTATTAAGCCTTACATCAAACCTTGGAGTCTCTCAAATAGTCAATCCGAAGAAAACTGTGAAGATTAAAATACCTAAAAACATCCTCCCAATAAATTTAGATGAACTTATAAAGATTGGTGCTGAACTCTAGGTGGTTTATTTGGAGAATCTCATTAAAGATCCATACTTTACATTAGGTCTTTGGAGAATCGAATCGAAGCCGGAAGAAGTTAAAATTTTTCCAGATAGAGTTCAAACACCAGTTGGAGTGGAGGATTCTCTTAAAATTGAAAGCTCCGGATGGAGTGAATGGCGTCTAGCGTACAGTGAGAAGTTGCAAGTGAAGCCTGGGGAAACATATATGCTCAATGTCTATATGATGCTTAAGCTTGAGAGTAGAAGAGCCTCTATTGTATTAGAACCGCAAATTTTAGATGCAAACGGCGGGAGGGTTAAAGCCATAAAGAAAAAGTGGGTGGGCGACAGCGGTGAGCCATTTTTCGTAGAAGACCTAGGCTTATGGAGGGGTGGTATAATTGGCGCCTCTGGTAAATGGGGATGGAGGTGTATGAACGGAGGCTTCATGATACCAGACGGTGGATCGCAGATAAATTTAACCCTGTATGGAGCTGGTCCTGGCGATGTTTGGGTGACTGGAGTGGGACTCTATAGAAACTTCTACTCAGTGGTAAAAACAGTAGAACCGCCTCAAATTCCAGAGTATCCTAGAGCCGTGCTTTATAAGAGGCTGAAATTAGGTGAATATGCGGGAAAGGTTTTAAGACTTGGCGATTTAAACGGCGATGGTAGGGTTGAGTTTATATTTGCGCAGAGAGTAAGTCCTAAGCCTATTAAACTGAGCGGTGTAAACTACGTGGCTTTAAGATGTATTACGGCCATCGACCTCGATGGAAATATTCTGTGGCAGATTGGTGAACCAGATCCATCAGGTTACGAAGTGTGGTCAGACCTTCCAGTGCAGGTCTTCGACTTCAACAGAGACGGGAAAATGGAAGTACTCTGCTGTAAAGACTTCAAAATAATGCTCTTAGACGGAGCCACAGGGAAAGTTCTTGTTGAAACAGATACCCCGGAGTCTAACCCTGGTGAAGAATGGGGTGAAGGACCTGAAGATGGGTTTCCGAGAATTCTAGGAGACTCTATAACCATATGCAATCTAACAGGACATGATCCAGGCGATTTTCTCCTCAAAGACCGGTATAACAACATCTGGGCTTACGATCGCGAGTTTAATAGGCTATGGTCTTACACTGGTAAAATGGCACATTACGCTCAAATATACGATGTAGACAATGATGGATTTGATGAAGTATTCTCGGGAGATGCATTAATAGATCAAAACGGGGAGGTTTTATGGCGTATAGACCTCTATGGTCACTGTGATAGTTCAATCTTCTACAGGAATAAGGATGGTCGTCTAATACTCGCTCTCGCGTATGAGGATGGAGGATTCTACTTTCTGGATGCTTTAACTGGTGATATTCTAAGAGAATGGCATTTGGGGCATGGACAGGGGGTGAACCTAGCAAGCTACAGACCCGATCAACCTAGTGGTTTAGCTATTGCAGCGAATACTTTCTGGGGTGGAGCTTTCTGGTTTATTCTTAGTTTAGAAGGTGATATTCTACACGCAGACTTCACCGATGTTTACGGCTGGGTTCCCGTTAATTGGTCTGGGGATGGAGTTGAACTCATAGGCTCAGCCTACGGCCTCTACGATGGCTACGGTAGATTGGTCGTTGAATTCCCAGACCCGCACCCTGGGAAGGTATGGGTATACGACATCTGTGGAGATAGACGGGATGAGGTAGTCGTTTGGAACGATAAGCTTCTATCCATTTATACGCAGGATAGAGGCTTCAGCGGCATTAAAATATTCACTCCTAAACGTAAACTCTACAATCAGACCTTCTACGGAGGCTTCATCTCAGAGCCGGATTGGACATACCTAAACCCATAAGTAGAAGTAAAAATTATAGTCTTCTAAGGGACTCGGACGAATTAGATGGGCATTTACTGCCGTTAAAGCCCGACGGAGGCTAAAGCCTCCTTAAGATACAGGTTGTAAGGACCCAATTTCCCCCCATAGTTTGCAGAAGTTATCTGAACAACCCCAGGTATTTCGATCGCTGCTTTTATTCCAACGCCTAAAGCCTTCTTAATACTATCCAAGTTTACACCGTTTATAACGATTTCATATACGCTGTTCACATTCTCAGGGATCATACTCTTCTCAACAACTTTCTTAAGCGATGGGCAGAAGAGGTGGTTTGTTGAAGCTTTAAGCTTATACTTCATAGAACCAACTTTAGACCCAGATCTGCAAATCCCACCTGGAAATGGAGTTATCACACCTTTCACCTTTCTAATCGCTTTTACCGCTCTTTCAGCCGCTTCTAAACCACTTTTCCAATTTTCCGCTAGAATTAGAAACATTCCGCCAGCTACACCCTTCATAATTCCAAAGCTCTCCTCTACTATAAACTCCCCCTCCATAACCGGTATTCTCCAGACATCTCTACCAAACATCCTATCCTTCGTCTGAAATCCATCTCCAAAAGTTGCCAAGCTCTTACCAGCTTTAACCCTTCTCTTAGTCTTCGTTAGACTATCAAACACAGCCGTTGTGGGACAGGTTAATACGCATTGGCCTACTCTAGATAGAAACTGTGCTTTAAGCAGGAATCTGTCAGAATGGTAGATCTGGATGAGAACTCCAGGTCTGCCATCTGGAGTCCTATTTGCTGGAACCAAGGCTTCTATTCCACATTCGGCGGGGCTCATTATTATCGAAGTGCCGAATCCAACAACTGCTCTAGCGGAATTTAAAGCCCACTTATAGTTTTCAGCAGTCACTAGAAACCTCATATACCACATGGGAAACATCTCGGTGAAAGTGTTAACAACCGTTAAAACCCTACCCGTAGGAAGATGTTTAACTACGAGGTTTCCAGTCTCCTTATCCTCTGAAAACTCAAACAGTCCACTCTGCGACATATTTAAACCCGGTTTTGATTTCGTCTTCATCTTCTTTTAACGTTTTCGCTTTTGGAAAACAGGATAAGTATGTAAAATCATTGGCTTCAAGGTATTTTAAAAGGATTTAGAAAAATCTAAAAACAGTTACAAAAACACTATACTGGAGGTGTTCGATTTTGGTGGTTAAAGTTGGATTTGCTAAAATAGGTAACATAGGGTCTGCACCTATGATAGAGTTCCTACTGGATGAAAGAGCTGACCGTAACGATATAGACGTGAGAGTAGTGTCTTCAGGAGCGAAAATGGGCGTTGAACAGGCTGAAGAAGTAGCAGCTAGACTACTGGAGTTTAAACCAGATGTCGTGATCGTCACAAGTCCAAATGCGTCTCTACCTGGACCAACAAGGCTACGTGAACAGCTAGCTGAAAAGAACATTCCGGTAGTAGTAGTTTCAGATGCGCCAACCAAGAAGATAATCAAAGACCTTCAAAGCAGAGGGTTTGGCTACATAATCGTAATGGCTGATTCTATGCTTGGTGCTAGGAGGGAATTTTTAGACCCAGTTGAAATGGCTCTATTCAATTCAGACTTGATAAAGGTTTTAGCCATCACCGGGGTTTTCAACATAATTCAAGTGGAATTGGATAAAATCATAGATGCTTTAAAGCAAGGCGTGAAGCCAACTCTACCAGCAGTCGTAATCACGAAAGACAATGCTGTTGAGGCTGCAAAATTCAGTAATCCATATGCTAAAGCTAAAGCCATAGCAAGCTTCGAAATAGCTAGAGTTGTAGCAGATTTAACTGTTGAAGGTTGCTTCATAGTTAAAGAATGGGAGCATTATACAACCATAGTAGCTGCGGCTCATGAAATGATGAAATATGCTGCTAAACTAGCTGATGAAGCTAGAGAACTCGAAAAGGCTAATGACAGTGTATACAGGTCTCCGCACAGTAGAACAGGAGCCATACTTGCTAAGAGAAAGCTTATAGAGAAGCCTACTGAACAGGTTCAATGAATGTGTTGGCATCTTAAGCGAAGGTTAATGGAAGAATACAATACATCGGCCTCTGTTTATGACCAGCTTTACGGTGAAGAGCAGACGGCAAAACATGTAGAAGGCTTGAGAATGACTCCACTTCCGAGCAATTCGATCGTTTTAGATGCGGGTTGCGGTTCAGGTCTTCTTATTGAAAGATTGAAAGGCTTAGTAGATTTAGCTGTGGGCTTAGATTTCTCTAAGAGAATGGTTAAAATGGCTCAAAGCAAAATTAAGTTGAAAAACGTAGAGTTTATTATTGGGGATGTTGAAAACATGCCTCTTAAAAACAATGCTTTTGATACCGTCTTCATGTTTACCGTGCTTAATAATATACCTGAACCGCTTCAGGCTTTGTATGAAGCCCGGAGGGTTTTAAAAGATAGGGGGTATTTAATTGTGAGCTTCCTGAAGAAAACTTTTACGAGGGAAACTGCAGAAACCCTTTTAAACGAGAGCGGGTTTGAAGTAGTCGACCGTTCGAGTGATAAAACCAATGATTACATATACACTTGCTCAAAGAAATCTTTTTATTCTACTCCACAGTAGAGGAGGTGTAAGTCGATGGTAGAACCTAGCAAGAAGCCCTTAAACATATTGGTGCGCTATAGAAACTCCGTAATAAGGATTAAACTGAAGAATGACTACGAATACGTGGGTAGAATGTTGACATGTGACAGTTATATGAACCTCATATTGACAGATGCCGATGAGTATAAAGGCAACGATCCGTCAGCTCACTATGGGAATATATTCATAAGGGGAAATAACGTGTTGTATATACAGCTTAGGGCTTAGTAAAATTACCCTTAGTAATAAAAAGTTCAACCGCAAACCTTAATTTGAATCTCTGATATCCTTAAGACTAGATGCACTATGACGATAATATCGATTGAAAAGCTTAATCGTAAGTCTGTCTCTGAGCAGGCTGTGGAGATAGTTGAGAGGAAAGCTGAACGGTATTAGTATCGTTCAGCCCTCAGAGGGCTTGGGCATCCAGACTATATATGCGACGCTATTATGGATTCTGTCTCAGTAAACTTAAGCCTCGAATACCTCAAACGCCTCAATACAATTGCCCACCATAATATAGATAAAGCCTTACTAGCCGCTGGTGAGGCTGAACATAGGTTTGGAGGTGGGGTTTTAAAGAAGGCTATGGTGCTCATATTCGGAGACAGAGCTACCTATGAAGTAGGTGAAGAGTACATACCTGTTGATGAGATAGCTATAAACACGGCTAAGAAGTGGTTTAGAGAAAACCTTAGGTTTGTAAATCCAGATCTTCACGTAAAATACCAAATCGAGCTTAAAAGGGGCTCTGAGGCTTTAAGAGACATATTTGAGCGTAAGACGAAGGTTTTAGGTGCTAATGATACTTCAGCCGCCGTTGGATATGCCCCTATGACTACTACCGAGAGAATAGTTTTAGAAACAGAGAGGTTTTTAAACTCTAAAGAGTTCAAACGTGAGCATCCTGAGACTGGTGAAGATGTTAAAGTGATGGGGTTTAGAAGGGGGAATTCTCTCGAATTAACGGTAGCAATGGCCTTCGTAGATAGGTTTATAGAGTCTGAAAATGCCTACTTTAAACATAAGGAGGAAGTCCTCGAAGAAATAAATAGATGGGTTTCTGAGAGGTATACAGATGGAAAAGTGAAGGTATTTCTCAACACGCTAGATAGAAGAGGCAGGGGTGTTAAAGGCGTATATCTTACGGTGCTAGGGACTTGTGCTGACGACTCAGACTCGGGGCAAGTAGGTAGAGGGAATAGAGTCAACGGTATAATACCACTGAATAGACCTATCAGTAGTGAGGCTGCTGCAGGTAAAAACCCGGTTTCTCACATAGGAAAGATATACAATGTACTAACCTATAAGATGGCCGATAGAATCCATAGAGAGGTTTCAGGGCTTAAAGAAGTATACGTGTGGCTTCTAAGCCACATAGGTGAGCCTATAAATAGACCTAGAGTCGCCGCGGTTCAAGTTGTTCCAGAGAAAGGTTTGAAAGTTAAAACCGTCAAAGAACCTATTGAGGCAATAATAATGGATGAATTAGATCACATTCAGGAGTTCTGTTTAAACTTGGCTAAGGGATTATTCACCGTATGTTAAATTTGGAAGACTGACCGTCATGCTTTTATATGCTTCCAGCCTTTTTCCAGTTTATATCTAGCCATGTTAAGATCGCATTTTTGGGCTTTTCAAGTTGATACTATTCAAATAGGAGCATCGTTTAACGAAGTGGTTTTCTTGAAACTATTTTCGAATACGTGTAGAGGTGCTTAATTAATCCGTAGAGGTGGTGGAACCAATCTAGCTGTGATAGTTTTAAACGATGCGTATGTGGGGAGAGATTTTAGTCGCTTGTATACTGAGAGTGTAGATGCGAAAACTGTAGAATATTTCGATAGTAGCGTTTGCTAAAAGTCTAATTGTAAATGGACACCTTAGGGATGTTTTAAAGGCGCTAACTAGCGCTTTCTACTAGTCTTATGATGGAATAATCTACGGAAATGTTAACACATATATACTTGAGCTTTCTTTAATGTTTTTAAGCATCGGGGGAATTATTATGTCTAAAGTTAAACCGATCATACAGATTGAAAATGTCGTAGTTTCTGTCACGTTAAATCAATCCCTCGATTTAATGTCGGTCGTTAAAGCTCTCCCAGACACTGTTGAATATGAGCCTGAACAGTTTCCTGGCTTGATATTCAGACTTAAGAAGCCTAAGACAGCTACTCTAATCTTCAACTCCGGTAGAATGGTATGTACAGGGGCTAAATCTGAAGACTTAGCCATAAAAGCTGTTAAGAGGGTAATTAGAGAGCTTAAACGGAGCGGAATAGTATTAATAGGTAAACCTGAGATTAAAATTCAAAATATTGTTGCCTCAGCCAATATGGGTGGTAGAATAGACCTTGAGAAGGCTGTCTTCACACTTGGAAGAACCATGTATGAGCCTGAGCAATTTCCCGGGTTAATCTATAGGATGGACGACCCTAAGGTTGTAATCCTCCTATTCGCGAGTGGCAAACTAGTGTGTACTGGTGCTAAGAGAGAAGAGGAAGTCAAACAAGCAGTTTATAAGCTTCAGAAGAAGCTTGAGGAAGAAGGGCTTATAACATACGGGTAGAGTAGTTTTTACAAACCTTAGACATAGCCAAGAGAACGTTGGGAGGAGCCACCGTAGTGAAAACTCTAAGATACTTTACACTTGCAATTTTCTTTACGATTTCCCTCTCTCCAACTTCCAGATATCCATCGAGGATTAATGACGCGAATAACTCAGCTTTCTTACCACTTAACGTCATATGTCCTGTAAAATATAGAAGCTCAGCCAAATCCCAAGCTTGATCACCATCCATAGACGACTGCTCGAGGTCTAAGAAATAAACCTTAGAGTTGAAGAGTTTTATATTTTCAGGCTTTGGATCACCTAAGACCATTCCACGCTTATGTATTTCAGCCATAGATTTTCCAACGCTTCTACATGCCTCCAACATGGAAGAATCGATACTTCTTGCTGAAAAGAACTCTAGAAGTATCGTGTTGAATGTCTGTCCTGGAATGTATTCGGTAAGCAACAGTTTATCCACTAGGCTTATGTAAACGACTTTTGGACTCGGCAGATTCCAATTTGAGAGTCTCATTAGGGCGGAATACTCTTTTAGCATCCTGGTTTTCCCTCTTAAAGCAAACTTTTGAACGCCCAAAGTCCATATACTTAGTGGAAACCATTTAAAGCCGTACCAGTCTTTAAACCTTTTAAGAACGATTCTATATGTCTCGTTGTTTTTTCGTAAGGTTATGAGGTCTACGAAATTTAAAGTTCCACCGAGTTTTTCAATAGACTCTATTTTAAACTCTTTAAAATATTGAACCTTCTCCGTAAGAGCCTCAGGGGAGAAGTTCTCTAAAACGCTTATATATCCGACGGAAGATGGCAAGTATAGGTAACGCTCCGGCGGTTCAAGTTCCTCGTGTCTTTTAAACCCAGTCCCCCTAAAAGCTTTAGATGCAAATTCCCAAGCAACCTTCATGGGGCTTACACGTCTACCCGCATAGCCGTGAATAACGTAGGCTTTCGTAGCGCGCTCCACTTCCTTAAATATAGATAAAACCTTTTCCGAAGACTTTACTTTTAGAGTTTTAACAGGAATTACGTATCCGTCTTCAAATTTCACCACGCCCTCAGCTTCAAGCTTTTTTAAAGCTTCTATGAACTCCTCCATCATGATTGGAAGGTTTCTTTGTTTAAGTTCATTCGAAAGCATTCGACTATAGCTGTATTTCACTGGTGGATAGATACTAGCCCTCTTCCAAAGTTTTTCATAGAGGAAGAACTCTGGCTTAATTCTGAAATTCGAATAAGCTTCAGGGTACTCGAACTGTAAGCTTGCAAGACTCTCCAGTATGACTCTCGTCTTGAATCTAAACGAACTCTCCTTAAGGTATTCTCTCCCCACCATAGGTATGAAAGGTGTTAGAAGTCTACCAACTACGAACTCTCCTAGAGCGCCTTTTTCGAGATCAAGCTCGAAGAGAGCCTTGTCAACTGTTAAAACCGCAAATAAATAGCCACAGTACTCTCTGTACAAGTAGAGTATACCCTTGTCGTAGTTTTCAAGAATCAGTAGGACGTCTACATCGCTGGAGGGTTTTGCATATCCAGCAACTCTAGACCCATAGAGAGCTGAAGCTACAATACGACAACCATATTCAGACGCAATTTTACTCGAGAGTTCATCTGCGAGCTTTAAAACGTCTAAAGTGTCGTTAGAATCCATTATTTCTCTAAATTCTATTACATGTTGAATTCAGAGATAAAGAGTTTTCCACTACCAGAAGCTCTTCATCAATGCTTTCTTTTCAGCATCTATTATAAGCTCTATAAGTCTATCTGAGAGTTTAGACTCCTCGGATAATATACGCCAGATATCATCAACACTAAGTCTCTTACCTGCCATGACAACTAGTCCGGTAAAGCCATAACGCTCTAAAACCCTAGAAGACTCTTTGATATAATCGACGATATGCATCTCCTGTTTTGATAGTCGTCTGTTAGATTTTTCAAGGAGAATCCTCCTTACGACTTCAGCATCTTCATGCGTTACACCAACCTTTGTTGAACCACACACTGGGCATTTAACTCCATCAGCTAAATCTCTCACTCTAACAGAACCTATAAAGTCGTTCTTTTCAAGGCAAACTAGCGTTTCAACCTCGTTCATAAGCCTAGCCCTCGTAGATTCTATTAGGAGTCTATGCATTTTCTCGGGTGGAATTATGTCAGTCTTACGTCCTATGCGTTCCATACCCAACCTAGAGATAGGCGAAGATTCATTTAACCCCTCTATTAAAACCACTTTCAAAACCCCAGTTTTTATATCATTTAAAACTCTTAAGGTATTTTTAACATCCATGTCGTTTCTCATAGTTTCATTTAAAGCCTCCTCGTAGATTACAGTACCTTGAAGACTTTCAGCTAAACTCTTCAAGTTTACTGAGGTTAAATCGGCATGCTTCTCTAAAGCTCCAAACCTTTTAGCCACGTGCACAAGCCTCCTCCTAAATAGACCGGTTCTCTCAGCGGCTTTAACCGTAATCTGTTCAACATCCATATCGGATAGCTTCATAAGAAGCTCGTAGACGTTTTCCACTGAGAAGTTACCGCCTGTATCGAGGATCACTCTATACGGGTCGTATTGGACACCTATAGTTACACCATACTGCTCAGATAGTAGAAACCCTAAGAGCCTAGCCAGAGTCCTATTAACGAGTGTACCGAAACAGCAGTTTATTATTATAAAGTTATTCCAGTCTTCTACTGTTATCGTCTTATCGCTTGGAACTGGTAGACCCATTTTACACTGCTCGTAAACCTCACTGAGAGCCCTAGTAAACGTCTCAACATCAGCAGGATACTTTTTAGAAAGCTTTCTAGCAACCTCCTCCAAGTTTAAACCTCTTCTAAACATTTCTTCGCATTTTCTCCTTATCTTTCCGACTTCAACTGCTACTTCAAAGGGTACAGGTATTTCTTCTCCAACCCAGCTGGGTATGGCGCCCGTAGGTGAATCAATAGGTTTAACGTATATCCTATCACCCATTAAACCCACTATTCTCCATGGGCTTCCGCGGCATATGAACTTAGTGCCAGGTTCGCCGAACTCTGCTACAAAAGCCTCATCAAGTACTCCAACCGCTGTATCAGTAGATTCATCTATAATAAGGTACTGCTTCTCATCCGGTATCATAGAAAGCCTTTCGAAATAGTATTCATACATTTTTCTAACTCTAGCAGGCTTTAATACGACTTCATCTTCAAATGAAACCCATGCAAGCCTAGGATACCTATTATGCATGTAGTCTAAAACTCTTACGAGCTCCTCCTTGGATAAATTTCTATACGGGTAGCTTAACCTTACAAGGTCGAGTATCTCTTGAAACTCCCATCGTCGTTTATGTATTAGAAGTCCTACTATTTGATGGTTTAAAACGTCTAGAGGCTTCTCAGGAATATTCACTGGTTCAAGCATCTCCTTCTTCGCTCTATAGGCTATCACAGTAGCCTCCAATGTATCATCCGAATCCATAGTGATTATAACGCCCTTAGCAACTCTACCCACCCCGTGGCCGCTTCTACCGACTCTTTGAACGAGTCTTGTGACTTGCCTAGGCGACATATACTGAATCACTAGGTCTATATGGCCTATGTCTATGCCGAGTTCAAGACTGCTGGTACATACCAATCCCTTCAATTCTCCATTTTTTAGCCCCCTTTCAGCAGCTATTCTAGCAGGCTTGGCAAGCGAACTATGGTGGATACTGACTGGGAAATCAACATCCCAGACTTTAAATCTACTTGCCAATACCTCGGCTATAGGCCTGGTGTTTGTAAACAGTAGTACTGAGCGGTGTTTCTCTATAAGATTTCTCATAAACTTCAACCTGGATGCAACTTCAGGATGCGTATAGAGTTTCGTAGAAAGTTCGTAGTCTTCTGTTTCAGGAGCGGGGTAGACTATTTTCAGTTTCATCATCCTAGCTACTGGGACTCGAACTATTTCAATCGGTCTACCCACGCCAACTAGAAAGTTTGCGACTTCCTCAGGACTACCTATAGTAGCGGATAAACCCACTATTTGAAAATCACCCTGTTTAAGCCATCTAAGCCTCTCCAAGGCTATTGAAAGCTGGCTACCTCTTTTATCTTCAGCAAGCTCATGAACTTCATCTACCACAACCCATCGGACTGTTTTCAAATGTTTTCTTAAAACCCTGCCTGTTAAAACGGCTTGAAGCGTTTCAGGTGTTGTAATCAGAATATCGGGCGGTTTCTTGGCTTGCGATACTCTCTCTTTAGATTCTGTATCGCCATGTCTAACGGCGACGTTTAAATCCAGCTTCCTACACCACCATAGGAATCGGTCGAGCATATCTCTATTCAATGCTCTAAGAGGAGTTATGTAGAGGAGTTTTATACCGGGCTCCTCTCTATAATATCTTATAAGCATGTCTAGAATTGGTAGGACAGCTGCTTCCGTTTTACCTGTACCAGTGGGAGCTATGAGTAGAACATTTTTACCCTCCAGAACCTTAGGTATGACTTTAGCTTGCGGCTCCGTAGGCTTATGGAAGCCCCTCTCCTTTAATAGGTCTCTAATAGGTTTTGATAAAAGCTCATAGACGTTTTCTTCAGTCAACTACTTCTACATAAGTAGAGAGATGAGATAGAATAAAAAGGTTAAAATCTGAATCGTAGTGGTTGTAGGATTTTTCTTCAAATCGTTTCTACGTAAATCTTCTAAGACATCTATTTCCCTATCTCTAAAAGGAGGGTAAAATCTACGATTGAACTTAAATATTTTACAACGTAGTGTTAAACCTCTTCCAATTACCATAGAGGCCATAAGTAAAATCGTGGTGTTGAAATATTCTATTTCTCACGGTTTGTAAACATTCTTACAGTTGCGATGATGAGGATTATACCTAGGAGCATTTTGAGGAGGCTTTCTTCAACAGCCTCCACGTAGGACGCCCCGAGTAATGCCCCTAGAATCGAACCTAAACCCATTACAATTGCTATCATCGTAGTATTTCTGTTCATATGGCCCATAGTTTGATGCTTTAGAAGGCCTGAAGCCATCGTCGGTATGGACACAAAGAGGCTCGTGGTTCCAGCTAAAACGATATCTAAGCTGAAGATATACATTAAAATTGGAATTCTGTACTCGCCGCCTGCGACCCCTAAAAGTCCAGATACTACTCCTATGGCTAAACCAACCAAAGCGGCTAGAGCAGACTCCTCTATAAACCCCAACGTTAAGTAGGATACACCCGTCCCCCCGGTAAAGGACTCCAACCCGATTTTCAATCCTACAGTTATCAAGAAAACCGCCAGTATTTTCTTCAAAGGTTTTTCCGGGATTCTCTCAGTTAATGCCGCTCCTATGTAGGCTCCGATTATTGAGGCTGGTGACATTACCATCGCAATCGTTAAACAGTGTCCACTCAACAGTCCAAGTTGAAAACGTCTTAGAAACGATGCTATTACCGTTAACAGTCCTACGAGTAAGTTTACGGTGATTGCAGCCACGACTGGAAACTTAAGAATGTAGAGTAGCACTGGAATTCTAAATTCTCCTCCACCTACACCTATCAATCCAGCCGCAAAACCTAATAAAAATCCTAGGCAGAACGTGGTCAACATCTTACTAATCGACGGATAGATTCCCCATTGTGTTTGGCTTCTCTCCAACGTTAGCGTCCACTATCTACGCTAAGTATGCTTATAAGGATATCGTGGGTCATCCTCTAAATTCAGAATAGTTATATATTTATCTACATAATTCGGTGGAGTAAAATGTGGTGGATTAGCTTATTTCGATTAGAGTTTCTTTTTCGATTTTCACCTCATTAAACACACCGTTAGAATAGTAGAGGAGGGTACCTGAAGCGTCGGCTTTAACGAAAAACCTCCCGTCTCCCGTCTCTAAGACCTTTATGAGGGCTGATGGTAGAAGGTATTCTTTCAACCCTACTACTGCTCTACCGTTTTCAACTGGAGTCAACGTAACGACTTCAACTTCAAGCTCCCTAAGTGATATGTTCAGCTTTTCACCAGTCTTCAATAGACCATATTCATTTCCAAACACCTTATAGAAAACGTACTCTCCACGTTCAACCGTAAACGGCAATACCTCAAGCGTAAGAGAATCTTCTATCCGCTCCCCACTTTTATTCACGTTAAACACCGCAACTACTATGCTTCCCCCAGCTTTTGAAGCAATTTTCAATAGTATGGGCTCATTGTATGGATCCTTAAACAGTACATCTCTCGTAGGTAGAGCAGGTTCATCTACTTTAACAAGCCTTCCATCGGGAAGTATGAAGCGTTTAAGCAAGTCTAAGTCTGTCTTAGCTGGCTCTCTATCCGTTATATAGATAGGACCGCCGCTGAATACTCTGGCTACGGCATGTACTTTCGCATATGGGTCGTACGACATGAACATATCGTAGTCTGGATACGTTATATGGCTGAAGAGTAAAGCATTATACACGCTGAAAATCGTGTGGAGTTTAGCGTCAGCCTTCCAGAACGGTATATAATCCATAGAGATTCTCATAGCATTACTGAATAGGAAATGGCTGTAGTTTTCAGGAGCCATACACATACAGTTTAAAATGTCTAGGCCTTTAGCATAGGCTGCTGATTGTAAAGCAAGCTCTACGTTTCTAGAGGCTTTACCCGTGGAGCAGTCGCCATCGTACAGCACGTGAATAACCCATTGGTTGTCCACTTTAACGAGGTCTAATCCATTAGTTCTCACCCAGGAATAGAACTTTTCATAAAATTCAACTGCTTCATTCAATGTGTATGGTGGAACATAGCTCTCATTAAACTTGGAGAAGTAGCTTTTAATATTCAGTTCTTCGGATAGGTTGCGGTCAAAACCACTCCAATGAACGTTAATCGTATGCCATAATCCCACTAAATCCACGCCAAGTTTCTTCAGGCTTTCAACAGTACCCTTCAAACCTCTGGGGAATCTCTCGTTAGCAGACAATCTTCTTAAGATTCTAAGAGGCCACCCCTCTCTTCTAACTTCATCCTGCCATCCATCATCTATCACAACCCAACCTAAATTCAACCCTCTCTCCAGCAGTCCTTTAACTATTCTGATAACGTTATCATGGGATAAATCCTCTGTCAATAGAGCATTCCATGAACACCAGCCAATACTATCTATGAATACGGGTTTCTTCTTCAACCTTCGAGGCTTAAAAATGACGTATGAGGAGGCATATTCAACACAGTCTTTTACGGCATTATAGGGATCGCAATCGATGCTAATCGACGCCATCCAACTTAATTCAACGTTTTTCATAGTTTCACCCAAGAAAGCTCTGAGCTTTAATCCGGGTTCGACGTATGTTGTAATATGACCGCTTGTAAGCGTAAGTAACGCTAAGTATTCGCTACCATAGTCTGCCAGTAGGAAAATACTATAGTACGGTATTTGATCGAAGTCTTCAGATATTATCGGATACGACCAGCATGGATAGCCACGGACATACTCATCATGTTCAATGTAGCTTAACTTAGGGGGGTATTCAGGGTCATCTGGTGGTTTGGAAGCTTTTGGCTCTTTCCCTATGGCAATTTGATTGTAGTATCCAAAGGCGTTTGAATAGCATTTAGCAGCGTCCTTATGGGTTGTTAATATTAAAGCTTTCCTTGGACTGTTGAATGCAAGTTCCACCTCTAATGGTCTTTCAGAGTCTAGATTTTTCAGGGAAGCTGCTGAGAAGCCGATGATACACGATCTACCGTCAGATGATACATATATATCTACTACCGCGTCTCTACATCTATACCTATGGACTTCATACATATCATCCTTACGTAGACCTTCGTATTCACAGAGAGAGCTTGATTTATCGGCGAATGTAACCGTAACAGATGCTATGCTCAACTTTACGTTTCCCATATTTAAGATTGGCTTACTCAAATCTAACACTCTTAAAGATTAAGATGCTGAAAGGATAAAGGCTTTTCTTCCAACTTTCTTTAGAAGACGCCTTAGTTTCTAAAGTAGGTTTTTCAAAATGTACAGAGTACTAGATGTGTACATTGATTCTGACGGGGAGTTTTCCAATAATAGATTAACAATATGGGAGGACCGTAGCATTCTCTCCCAGTAATTAACATGGATCTGTAGCGAAATGCTTTTCTAGAGTAGGGGTATTAGACTCAACTATTACGGTGAAAATCCTTGATAAAAGTTGGAATAATAGGCTTCGATAGTTCACATGCCGTGGAATTCACCAAGCGTTTAAACCATGTAGATATATCTGAAGAACACTGGGTTTATGGTGCAAAAGTGATTATGGGTTATCCAGGTAGGCCTTCAAGTTTTGCTGATAGTGGTACGATTACACAACGAATACAACTTCTTAAAGAGTTTGGAGTTGAAATCGTTGATTCAGCTGAAGAAATGATCGGCAAGGTTGATGCGATAATGTTGGAGCAGCAGGAGGGTGGTCTACATCTTGAGGTCGCTAAGCCCTTCATAGAAGAGGGAATACCATTGTTCATAGATAAACCATTCACTTGTAGCGTAGCCGATGCAAAGAAGATTTTCGAGTTAGCCCATTCATATGATACACCAGTTTTCTCATCATCATCCCTTCGATATGCTCTCGAGGTTCAAGATTTAAAGTCTAGAGGCGATCTAGGTGAGGTTCTAGGAGCTGAAACGTACTCACCAGCGATTTTACATCCGAGAAACCCTGGGCTATTTAACTATGGCATTCACGGTGTAGAAATGCTCTACGCAATCATGGGAATTGGATGCGAATCTGTTAGATGCTTCCACAAAGGCCAATGGGGCGTCGCCATTGGTATATGGTGTGACGAACGTATAGGGGTATTCAGAGGAATGCGAAGAGGCCCACATAGCTATGGTTTCACGGCCTTCTGCGAAAAAGCTATAGTCTCTTCCAGTATAGATACACGTTACATTTACAGGGAGTTGTTAAAGAAGGTGGTTGAAATGTTTCAAAACCGTAGGATGCCAATAAACCCAGAAGAAACTATTGAAATAATCGCTTTTCTAGAGGCCTCATTAAAATCTGCCATAGAAAACTCAAAAGAGGTGTGCTTAAGCGAGTTAATCGACCACGTACGAGTTTAACGACGTAAGAAAACCATCGTAGGGTTTAAACAAACAGCTACCATGTATAAAGCATGGCTTCAATCGAACATTATACAGCAATCCTTAAAGAAATATTTAACAGAGGAAACATCAAACTATTAGCTGAAGTCTAAAAACTAGCCGGGGTTGCGGAGCTAGGACAAACGCGCAGGCCTTGAGAGCCTGTGGGCCCTCCGGGCCCCCGTGGGTTCAAATCCCACCCCCGGCGCCAAATTATAAAACCCGCGTAGCCTCTGAGGATGTTTTTAGTTTTCTCTGGTGGTGTAGGAAGAGGGGTTATAGGGAATCAACTATTGATGGGTTTAGTAGGGTTCTTAGGCATCTGTCGAGGCATGTGAACATTAATAACCCTGAGGAGGTCTTAGATTTTATCGCTAAGAAGCAGGTTTCTGAGGCTAGAAAAGAGGTTCTCGTAAACTGCTATGAAAACTATTGCAGGTGGAAGGGCTTACATTTCACTAAACCTAGATACCGAAGAGTTAAGAGACTCCCATTTGTACCCCTAGAAAGTGAGATAGACATGCTAATTTCAGCTCTACCAAGGAAGATTTCAGTCTTCCCCCAGCTAATTAAGGAGACAGGAGCTAGACCGGGCGAAGCATGGAATCTAAAATGGACTGATATCAACCCAAACAATAATACAGTAATTATTAATAGCCCTGAAAAGAATTCCAACCCAAGAACTATAAAAGTTTCTAGCTTACTAATCTCTAGGCTTCTAAATCTTCCAAGAAGATCAGAATGGATTTTTAAACCCAATCCAAAAGCTAAATTGAAGACGCTAGCTAGAAAATTTCAAAGATATAGAGAGAAAATAAGCAAGGAGCTATGTAATCCTAGAATCCGAAAAATATCATTTTTATCATTAAGACATTTTAAAGCAACTATGGAGTACTACAAAACAAAAGACATTCTCCATGTTAAGCAGCTACTGGGGCACATTAATATCCAAAGCACTTTAGTTTACACTCATCTAGTAAACTTTGATAATAATGAATGGATTAGTAAAACTGCGAAAACTGTTGAAGAAGCCTGTAAACTTGTAGAAGCTGGCTTTGAATATATCTGTGATTTTAATGGCATTAAAATCTTTAGAAAGAGAAAATAGGCGCTAAAACATTCCTCTTTTTTCTTAGTTAATGATCTTGAATGTTTTTGAAAGTTATATTTGGACATAGCTCACATCTGCCCTTTAGAGGAATACCGTGCGCTATCTTAAGCTTAGTCTCAATTATCCAGTTTCTAATATCGTCTGCAATCTTAGGATAAATGGGCTTAAAATTGTCATCGTAGCTAATTTTTATGGCATATCTTAGGTAGATATCTAATTCGCCTTCCTTTTTTCCTTCTAGCCTCTTAAATTCTTCTAATATCCTCCTTATCTTGGGATAACCTGTGAATATATGTTCAAACATGTATTTTCCATAAGGGTTCTTAAAATGGAGTTCAAAGCGTGGAGAGTCCGAATCCTCAATAAATGAAATAGCAATGAAGTGTTCCATTGAGGAAGCGAGCTCTGAAGAATGTTTAAGAGCTTTCTCATACATTCTGTAATTCTCAAATTCTAATCTATTTTCATGCTAAGTATATTCTCCATTCTCGTTGAAAACAAGGTTATATGCCTCTAATTTTTCAAGAATACGATAAATTGTTCTTAATGGGATTTTAGTTTTCTGAGAAAGCTCCCTAGGTTTATACATTCCATGCTCAAGTTCACGAATAAGAGTTAAGACTCTATCAATTGCTTTCCTTTTTGTCATTTATGACACCAAATATCAATATTCTTTGTCATTGTATAAAAATCGTGCTAAAAATGAATGAAAGGAGAGGAATGAGTTGGTTAGGTTTAGACAGAGACTTGATCGTAATAGGAAGATTTACATTCCTAAGCTTTTACGTGAAGCTGGTTTTAACACAATTATTGAGATTATTCCGGGTACTCACGCAGCAGCTATCTATCCTGCTGGGGCTGATCTAAGAGAAGTTGTTCAGAGCTTGGAGATTATCCTCCAAGACTTGAAGCTACAAGTAAAAGCCCCTCAGGATGGTGGCTGTAGGCAATGACAGTTATGGATAGGAAACCTAAATACGTGAATCATATTATCTTTGAAATATTCCGTTTAGATAGTGTAGCCTTTCTTGCTAGGGATCCTTCATTGCTTGCCGTTCCTCTCTACATTATTAGCGACAGGTTCTCCCCCGTTTGCTAGGGAAGAGAAGCCTGAAGCCAAAATCTCAATAATATCTTGGAAAGAAGGAGCCTATCAGCTTAGAATAGCTATTAGAGGATCCTACCACGTAGAGAAGCCCTCTTACTATGTTATAGATCCTTCTAAATGGTTTGAATGGGGCTGGATAATCTTCCCCCAACATGAGATATCAAGGTTTAGGCAATTCTTAGCCCGCTTTATAGATGAAAAGACTGGTTTATGGGAGATTATTTAAATGGAAACGGATAATTTGAGAAGCGATTTTTGTGCATTTGTGTGTCATAAAGGATATGAGTGCTACAGGCTATATTGTTTTGGTGTAAAGAAGCCTATTTTAGGCTTATTTTCCTCCACGAATAGACATAAGTTACTAGTATCTTTTGTTAAAGCATACAATATTATTACAAAAGTTACCAGTAATCTTGTAATTTTACTTGTAATCTTAGATGGATTACATTCTTTCACTAGTAATTTTTGTAGGAGACTTCTCTATGCCTAAAATTCCTAAAGGAAAATCTGCTCTTTACGTTTATATTGATGAAAATCTTCGCCTTAAATTACTAGATTACATAAAAGGCAAATATAAGAAGAGTTTTCACGGAGCCTTGAGCTTAGAGGTTGAAAAGGCTTTAGAAAATTACCTTAAAGCTGCTGATCTACACACAAATACGCATAAAATTCAAAACCCGAATTTGCCAGTAGTTCGCAGGAGAGCTCAGCAAATAATAAGCTTACTGAAGGATAGAGGTTTCCATAATCAAGTTTCAGTTGATGAGGTTTATAAGGCGGTAGAAGATGTTGCAGGCTTTGACCATAGAACAAAAAAGAATTACTTAAAGTTTTTAGTGGATCACGGATATCTTAAATGGGTTAATAATAGGGTTCTCAAGGTCTCTGAGGGTTTGAAAGAGGCTGAAGAATTTTCTCAAAAATAAAGGGAGAAAATGAATAATGAGCGGAGCCCCTGAGGTTTTATCTGAAAGGGAGTTTGAAGATTTAATAAGAGCTCCAATTAAGCTTAGGGATCGCCTTATCTTATGTTTTCTTGCTCAGTTTTAGGGTTAGTGAGGTTTGTGGTAAATATGCTATTAGGGTTATGGATATTAACTTTGATAGTGAACCCGTGATCTTCACTGTTCATGGTAAGACTAGGCAGAGGAAGGGTAGGGGCAGGGAGGGAAAGGTTAGGTATGTTCCTCTTCTTTCTAAGTGGCTTAGGGTCTTCAGCCGGTTTGAATTTAACCTTAAGCGCTACATTAGGGAGAATGGGTTGAAGCCTGAAGATCCCCTATTCAACATCACGGATAGGCAGGTTAGAAATCTGATCAAGAAGTATGCTAGGAAAGCTGGTATCCCTAACCCTGAGAGAATCCATCCACATATGTTGAGGCATACATGGCAACCCTACTAAGACGTAAAGGAGTACCATTAAGAATAATACAGACAATACTAGGTCACGCCTCAATAAAGACAACCGAAATCTACGATACAGTAGCATTATATGATGTTCTCGAAGCATTCAAGGAACATAAAATCATATAGGAGAATGAGCGATATGGTTAGAACTAGGCTACTAACTGACAGAGAAAGAAAGGTTCTCGAAGCATACCTAAACCTAAAACCCTACAGCGATAAGGAGCAACGCCTTCTTTACGTTACCTTGCACCGCATTAAAAAGCTAAACCTAGACGAAATCATGAAAGACCTAGAAATCATAAAGAAAATCAAAGAACAATAGATAACAGCCAACGTTAAATTTATCACATTTCACAAATAGCCGTAGTTCTATATACTTAGAATACTGTTGCATTCATTACAATTGATGAAAGATCCAAAGAAAAAGCCCAATTTCCCGAACCCCTCTTCCGAAAATAACTAAAACGAAAATAACTAAAAACGGAAGTTATCTATTTTCACTTATAACAAAACATTCTCTTACGAAATCTTTTATCCATAATGAAATATTTGCACAACGATGTGGAACTGTCAGAGGTGGCATTTGGAGTGAAGTAGGGAAAAGAGCTGGACTGATGATTTTAGAAAAATTATTTGACTAGGTAATTTACCATTTTTGAAGCCCAGTATTCCCTTAAATCGCTAAATCTGAGTCAATTTTTCTCCAATGCTTGTCATAAAAAGTGGGCTTTGACATTGAATCTATAAAAAAAGTTAAATAATTTTGATCTTAAATCCTATTTATGGTGTGAATTATGGTTTATTGTAGTAAGTGTGGTGTGAAAAACGACGATGACGCGAGGTTCTGTGTGAATTGTGGTGCCCCTTTATTTATCGTTGTAAGGGGAGGCTTTAAACCGAGCGAAGTGCCAGAGTATTTGGGTAGAAAGACTCTGTCTATTGCTGCGATAGCTGCGGGTACGCTAATTATGCTTTTTTCCGGGATAAGATTCCTAACATCCTTTTTTAGGGATTCAATATCATGCTTGGGTTTATCCATAGGGCTTTTATTATTTATTTATGGTGAACACTATTGGTCGAAGGTCACGCATATAATGTGGCTACGTCAAGCTTTCAGGGAATATGGATTAATATCGATGAAGGAGGTAAGGGTGGAAGAAGATAAAGATGTAATTTTAAGTGAGAACATTGATAAAATGATTGAGGGTTTCGTTGATTTAATGTCTAGGGAAATCCTAAAATGGTTGCAAAGAAGAAGGTCTAGCGGCTTTAAGCTGGAGGAGGTGCCTGAATATCTTGCGAGAAAAATTGTCGCTGTCCTTATGCTTGTTTCCGGTATAATACTCTTAATAACTTCAATACCATTGGCGATTAACGTGTTCGGGCTAGGGCTACTAGCTTTTATAGTTGGTGGGTTTTTAGCCGCGTATGGTAATCATTACTGGTCAAAGGTAACAATAATAATGTGGACACGCCAAGCACTAAGAGAGTACGGTGCAATATCAACCCGTATTGACAGAACATAATTGTCTCCAGTAAAATACTAATGTTTGAACGGAGTTGTTCCAAATTAGCTACTTGCTCTCGTAGCTCGCTGATAAGTTCATTTTGCGCTTCTAGGAGGATGCTAATTTCTGAGTAAATAGTCTTTAAATCGGATAGCTGCTTCTGCAGTTCTCTCGTCTCCATTCTTAGGTTAGCCATCTGTTGCTGAAAGACTAAGTAACTAGAAATGAAGCCACCTCCAAAACCAGCTAATAAGGCAATTAGGACTAAAGCAGCCCATTTCACATTAATAATATCATCCCCATATACTTCACAATTAAGCTCTATTCTCAATTCTCACTTATATGTAATCGCTAATAAGTTTAAAATTATCGTCTGCCTTTAGCCAAACATCTAAATATTCTTTTGCAGTATTGATAGGATTGAAATGCTCTTTTTTAAGTGCTCATTTCCTTTAGTATCTCTTTTTTCCTTTTAAGGCGCGGTCTTTTAAATCTTTAATCCATACTGGGTTGAAGTAGTTTGACATGAAAACATTGGCTGAAATATGCCCCATTAAAAGTCTAGTAAGACAAGTTATGAATAAGTCTTTAATACTGAAGACATAAAATAAATGGAAAATACAAAAGAGAATAATGGAGACGCGTGGGTTCAAATCCCACCCCCGGCGTCGGCGCATCAGGTCAAACCTCTTTCCATGCTCTCTTTCTAAGCTTCGTGGGGTTGAGTTTGGCGTGGAAGGGCTGGATTTACGGCTATGAGGAGAGGCTTGGGCGGTATAGGAGCCATACTCCTACGTCGTTCTTAAAAGTCCTTTTAGACAGTTTTAATCGCATTTACCTTTAGGTTTTTATTTTTCTACAAGTCTGCCCTTAAAACTGTAGTTTCTGAGTGGTTGGCTACACCGCTTTTGAATGGTTTATTTTATGGGCTTCTTTCGGGATTTTTATTTAGCTTTAAGTGTTTCCTCTAGGATTTTAACGATTTTACTGCAGAATTTCTCGTACTCTTCTATTTGAAATACGTCTTCAGTCGTTATTTTCTCAGCTATCTCTTCGACTTTCTCTTCTCCGAGAATGTTCTTAGCGGCTTCTATATTACAGTGGCTTAGAAGAATTTGAACACCCTTCTCTTCGAAAACTTTAACGAAGACGTCTGCTATCATCTTCTGAACCTTCATTTCTTTTGAAATGCCTTCAAATATAGCACCTATAGCTATATCTGTTACAAGCGACCCAAATACATAAGACGGTATTTGATCCATCACCTGTTGAATACTCTTTGCATCGATGCGGTTGGACTTTATAAGCTTCTTAAGCTCATTCTTCGCCTCTTCAAAATCCTTATCGCTTTTTACGAGTTCACTTACCGTTTTCCTCATAGCATTTAGAAAGACTTTCTCGAATGTTGAAGCACTCATAGTCTCTAGATGGAAGAACTTTTGATTGAAGATATAAATCTTCCCGTAGTTACTTAGTTTTATCCAGGGTTAATGCTTTTCACGGTTTTACAATCTACCAGTAAACGGTCTCGGTTTTCCTACCTTCTAAGACCGCTTCCGTCTCATCTGGCTCTAGTGTTTTTCTGACACCTGTTTTAAAATGCCAGTCGAAAGCAGCCCACCGAACCAGTTTAACAAGCTTATCTTTAAGATGCTCAGGAAGCACTTCATCTGGAGTCCTCTTAGAAAACCCTACAAGTCTAACGGTGAAAATACACTTCTCCCATTCTACGCCGTTTTCATCAACTTTCTTCTCACCTGTACGTTCAATTGATTCAACTATCCCCTGAAGCTTCCTAACCTTAGGATAGGAACGCATGTCTACGCTCACCACCAGTTAATATAGGTATATCCTACAGCAACTTAATATATTAATTTAACCTATTCTCATTCCATAAGATGGAGGGAGTATGATGTTTAAATTTGAGAAGGAGCAGGTGATTTACGAGATAGGCGGCGTTAAAATAGGTGGTCAACCAGGTCAGCTACCACCAGTTATGATTGGAAGCATATTCTACAAGGGTCATAAGATAGTCTTAGATGAAGCTAAAGGAATATTCGATAAAGCCAGAGCTGAAAAACTACTCAACGAAGAAGCTGAAATATCCGACGAGTATGGTCTTCCGAGGATTATAGACGTCGTAGGACATACTGCTGAAGCACTTGTAAGATTCGTAGAATTCGTAGCGGATAAAACTAGCAGTCCGTTTTTACTAGACGGTGTAACCTCCGACGTTAGAGTACAAGCCGCCAAATACATAGGTGAGGTTGGTCTATCAAGCAGAGCCATATACAACTCTCTAGACGTGAATTATAAGGAGGAAGAGCTCACTACGATAAGAGAGTCTGGTATAAAAAACGTCGTCCTCCAACTATTCAATCCTAGAGACCCTACGCCTAGAGGAAGGTTGAAAACCCTAACCAAGTTAAACGGTAAATCAGGTTTGATTGAGGCCGCTATGAAGGCCGGTGCTGAAAAGATGCTTATAGATGTATGCGTCCTCGATATGCCAGATATAGGTTTAGCGAGTCAAACCGTCTATAATGTCAAGGCTGAAACAGGTTTACCAGTTGGCTGTGGTCCAGCTAACGCTATTTCACTGTGGAAAAAAGTGAAAGACCTTCAACCAGAAGTATTCAAATGTTGCAATGCTGCTTCGCAAATACTACCGATAATTATGGGTGCTAATTTCATACTCTACGGGCCTATTTCACACGCTAAATACGTGTATCCAGCCTGTGCAGTTGTATCAAGCTACGTAGCCTACAATATGCGTTTTAAACAGGTTCAAATAGATAGAAACCACCCACTGTTTAAAATCTTTAGATGAAGAAAAAGGCTCATTATTTAAAAGACGTCAAGATACTACAGCTATTTTAGCCGGCTTTAAAAGCTTTACGACTCCGGTTTCTCCTCCTTAAGAAGAGAGAGCTTATTAGGCATGAAGCTTATCACGCCCTTCTTAGAGAGAGTATCTAAGTATTTTGCTAGAGATATTTCAGCCTCTCTCCTATGTAGCTTATAATTTTCAACGAGAGCGTCGACTATTTCTTTAAACGTATGTTCTCCATCGCAAAGAGTCCAAACGTAGGAACCTATCTTATCGAGTATTATCTTTTTCTCTCTTTCAGATTTATCCATACGCGCCATTAAACCCTTCTTTTTAATAGTCACTATTAAGGCTACTTCACCGCTCTTATACTTCCTCCAAGTTATAGCTGGGTTTCGTATTGGCGCCAAGTTTAGTACGACGTCTTTATCTACACTCGGCACTTCCTCAGGCTTTTTCCTACCTAGAATTTTAGAGAAAACGCCTGGAAGCTTCAAAAGAGGGACCTCAATATAGTTAAGGGCATAACGTAGATAATAAAGTTTCCAGTCTTCTTCGGAATTTATCCGACTCTTGGCTTTTTCTAACAGCTATTGTAACAGCGTATATCTTGTTGGCTTTCTTGCAGAGCCATATCCTCGTTTTTACAGTATACTCTTTGGGCATTATAAGGCCGATCTTATAGGATGTGCCAGTTACAAGCCCCGTGTGAAACTCGTCTTGAAAGCTCCTAGAGGACTTAAATTTAGGTATTTTAAGCCTCGTTCTAACATTAGGTAGGTGCTCGCTTTCCAATACGTTCATAAGGTCGCCTTCATACTTCTCTTCGAGGAGTACATCGGCGACGCTTATTCTGTTTATGAATACGTATGAATCTTTAGATTCAAAGGCTAGCGTAATGTTTCCTAGTTTATAGCTTCTATTGATTAGTTTAAAATCTTTGGGAAGCTTTAAATTGAAGTCTAATACAGTCCAACTATATACGTCGCTTTTAACATGGCATTTAAAAGATTTTAAAACATCTAGAATTGTCTTCTTAAAACTCCAGTATTCATCACGTTTAAATAAGAGTTGAATACGATAAAATTTCAAATTTTCATCACAATACCAGAAAACAATGTATCCTTCGAATTCGTTTATCCTCCAATGAAGGTATTTCGCCGTGTGTTTTGCAATCTTCGCAGAACCACCTTTACCTACAAACTTAACATCTTTACTCTTCTTCTGTAGTTCTTTCTTGATATTTTCAGAGATTTCATCAAGGGATTTGATTTTGTCTTTCTTATATGGCTCCCATGAAATCTCCATTCTAGGCGCTTTAGGGTCATCTATTCGAATATACCCCTTATTTTGACCACCTCTATCTATACTTATGTCCCAGTTGTCCGGTACTGTTACTTCAAAACCCCACCAGCTGAATTTTTTTAAACCCATTGTTAACGTTTAATTTAAAAGGAGCTTGAAAAAATTAAACTTTAGGTGTAACCTTGGCGCAAAAACCTAAAAAGCGTAGAGAGGTTGAAGTAGCCGACATTCCAGATCATAGGCACTGTGAAATCTGTGGAAGAGTCGTCCCACCCAATGAAAAGTACTGTTCTCCCAAATGTGAAGAGAAAGCCGTTAAAGAGAGAAAATCCATGGAGAGGTTTAGGAAGATATGGATAGCAATACTCATAGCTTTCACCATATTCATGATCGTGCAAATCCTGCTTCGACTACCTGGATGACTAATTTGAAATCCATCGACGGCCTTCCTTTTTTAATGTTATAAGACAAAATCAACGGTGAAACCTCACGGTTATAAACCGAGGTGTTTACATGTCTAAAATTGACGGTAAGAAGACTGAGAAGAAGCTTTCAAGCGTCATTGGAATACCATGGGTTAGGAAATCAGTTGTTTTAGGAGTAGTTGCGACTGTTATAAGCCTAATCATCGTTTTAATACTGAAGACTCTAGGTTTTGATTTAAACCAGATTCTAATAAATGCGAAGTCTTTCTTTAAAAGCTACGGCATTATAGGTATTTTCATTTCAACAATACTCGCAGGTACTGTAATACCTCTGGGGAGTCCAGTTCTCGTAACTGTAGCTGCTTCTTTCGGCCTCCATCCATTGACATTAATCATCGTCTCAACGACTGGATTTACAATAGGTATGGTGATAAATTACGGTTTAGCTTGTAAGCTTGGTAGACCATATGTTTTGAAAAAGATAAGTGAGGAGAAACTTAAAGACGTCTCAAACATGTGGGCTAAATGGGGGTGGATCGTCTACGTATTCTTCGGAGTTATTCCAGTCTTACCTGTAGAGTTATTATCCCTCCTCTGCGGACTTTTGAAAGCACGTTTTGATATTTTTCTAGTACTAACTTTCACTACAAGACTCATCCTTTTCACTATTTTAGTCTACTTTGGAGGGCAGATAGGCTTATGGCTTGGAATATTGTGAAAATCTGTGGAACAGTTTGTTTAAAATGAAATGGAGAAAAGTATTTCAGGTTTTTCACTTTAACAGTATTTTCCTCATAGCTATGTACAGGATTAGGTCGACGACCCCCCATGCTATGATGCCTGTGATACCAAGTCCTAACACTATTTCTCCGAATTCCTTTGGCAGTCTAGTTGCGATTACTGTTAACCCCCATAGTGCATTTATTGCTCCATGTATGGATGATGCTGGTAGAACGTTCCCTTCAGCCCGATACGTTAGCAAAAGCTGGGGGTATGTGAAAAGTATGGTAAGCACTGTGAAGAATACTATTCCAGCCAGTCTGTTGATTTGATAGTTGTATCCTAAGAGAACGGTCGCAGGTGCATGCCATAGACCCCATACAGTCCCTACTATCAGCGTGGTTTTAAACGTGGGTTTAGAGCCGAGAAGACTGTAGAGATAGCCTCTCCAACCGATCTCTTCACCTAAAGCGAATATGGTGTTCACGGTTATCGCGGCGAAGTATGCTGAAGCAATTTGAGTGAAAGCTGAAGAAGTAGCTAGGTTTATCGCCTGTTCTTTGGTTAAACTTGAGGTTTTAGCAATCTCTTCGGCTATCAACTCTACGTATGCTGAGAAGTCGAAGAAGCCAAGTGATAATGCTATGGGTATGTAGACTCCTAGAGCTAAGTAAGCTATGAACGGTGAAAGTAGATAGAGCTTAACCGTTTTAATCGAGAACTTTAAATACTTCCAGATTGGTGAGGAAGCATTCTCTTTGAATAGCGTTAAACATACTGCTGTGGATATTGTAACGCTCCACATCCTTAGAAAGCCCCATAGCATAAGTGGTAGTGGTCCATATGTGGCAAGTACATCTAAGATGAATGCGATAACGTATGATATTGCGGCAAAAGTAATGGTTTTTTCCAGGATTCTGCCTCTTAGATTATACATCGACTTATCTATGGTCTCGTTCAATTATTAATCTTTTTTCAGAGACCCCCTCTGCTTTTTTCCATAAGATATAAACCTGTTATAACTTCCAATTTTCATTTACGAGAGGTTAAGACGTTGAATGTGATTGCTTTATCTTCCTATCTGCATGTTTTTCAGGAATTGTTCAAGCGTTATTTTTTGAAGTATTTTGCTTTCGTGTTAACCGCTGATAAGCTATAGATCAGAATGCTCAACTTTGCAGAGTCTCCATCCTTGGTTACATCGATATCCGTGAAATTTAAGCTTTAAAGTCGTCACGCCGGGAGTGGGATTTGAACCCACCGTGATGTGGCGAATTCTCCCGCAAAAATCCCCTCTTTTTCTATTTTAGATTTAGATAATGATATTGCTTTATTTTCGTCTGCAACAAATCGAAAATGTTAGTTTACAATTTGATGTATTATGTCCCAACGTTCATGATGGAATCTTTGAATTAGGTTGCTATTGATAAATCTTTTTTCTGGTGTCTATTTTGGCGATGACTATTATTTTTTCTTGTTCGTAGACTTTGAATAGTGCTCGGTATTTTCCTACGCGTAGCCTGAAGGTGTTTGCCTCGCCTGCAATTTTAACTATGTCAAGTTTGACGGCTGGAAAATCCTCCAGCTGTCTGAGCTTGTCAACTATGCGTTGCTTGTCTTTGAGGCTGATTCTCTTTAAAAACTCATCTGCCTTTTTATGGAGGAGAACTCTAAACTTCATCGAGAGATTTCAACTCGTTAAAACGCTTCTTCTTGATTATCTCATCAATCTCTTTCAGCAATACGTACTCTTCAGTGGTTAGAAAAACATCTTCAAGAAAATCTCTTAACTCATCAAGCTTCCTACCTATTTCCTCAACCTTCTCCAAAACAGTTTCACCCAAAAAACCACCCAAATAAACGAATACAAACACATCCTAATAACACTTACTTCTCCTATCTGAATAGTTCCGCTATCAGCGACTAACGAACAAATTTCCATTGATATAGCAAAGTTTGATAAGTTGTTAAGTGTGGCATTAGACCTTGTTTTATATGATAATATTTGGGTGTTTTATTCGGCTTGGAGGAGATATGGTAGATAGCCTTTCTTGCCTTTTCGGATTTTTAATATTTTGAAGTTGGCTTTTTTGAAGGAATTTTCTATTTTTCTCGTGAAAACTACGGAGTGGTAGTGCCATCCTGTGTAGCGTTCTAAGCGAAGTTTGTAGATATAGTCGCCCCATACTACTGGTTGCTTTTTTATAAACTTCCAATAAATGTAATTTTTTAAATAAGCTAGAAGTGATCACTCGTTTGGAACCTTTGCTACATTCAGAAAGGCAATGCCGCCACCTTTAAGTATTCGTCTCAGATCCTGAAGGAAACCTTCTCTTTTGTCTGGGGGGACATACTCAAAAGCTTGGGTAAACCAAACAGCATCAAATACACCATCTGTGAATGGCAGATGCAACATATCCACACGCACAATGTGCATGTTAACGTTGGGAAGGCTTTCCTTTGCGAGATGAAGAGAGTGGATGGATAGATCCGCCAAGACTACAGTGTTGTTATTATCCATAAGGTGGGGAGTTACCCTTCCATAACCCCCGGCTAAATCCAAAACCAGCTTATCAAACCCAACAAGATGCATAAACGTGGGAAAAGCTTCTTTTCTTCCCTAGCTCTGTTAAGAGACATTAACTGAAATTTTAAAAACATCAAGGTAAAAAGAGTGGGATTTTGGTTTTATTCGTTTCCGACTTTGTCTATTAGGAAGTATCGTTTGCCGGTTTGTTGGTCCCATTCTATGGTTACGCAGAAGTCGAGTTTTGTGTCTACTGTTGCTGTGATTAGGCGTAGTTCGTCGTCGTAGTGTTTTATTATTATTGTTCTGCCACATTGCCTCATGCATATGGCTTTTCTTATTCCATAGTCTTTGTCTGGCGTTATGAACTGGAAGAATTTGTGGGCGAGGTTGATTTTGAGGATTGTTCCCCTGCCATAGCTGTGAGTGTGAAGTAGCGAAATAGGTAGGGCCAAACAACCCTTCTCAACCCAGCCCTTTTGGCCAGACGCTTTATTACCAGGCGGAAGTACGTGTAGCTGAGCATCCTGCCCTTATAGTTTTTAGCCAAAGAACACCATAATGGCGCGCTTGGATCATCCATTTTCGGGTGTTCCTCAAGTCAGCCTAATAACGGCTTGTATGAAACCACAAACGGAAGGCGCTTAAGCCCTGTTTTGCCGTTAACGATTATCAAGCAGTATTTGCCTCTAAAATCAACGCTTCCAACATTCATGCTTAGGCTGTTTTCCGAAGCTTCTTGTCATGTTTAGTCCACCCCCTCCAGTGCTTGTTGCTGTTGACCTCTGCGACAACGCGTTCAATGTCAGCTCACGTGGCCTCACCAATGTTAGAGTCGATCAAGCGTAGAAGCGCTGGAAGGTGGCTTGCAATCTTGCTGACCCTAGCCATGTTTAGGCTTAAAGCATTTAAGTGGTCAAGGAAGCGCAGGGCTATGCCGCCACCCCTCAACCCTGCAATTAAACGCCTGTACCTTTTCAACCTCCCCTCATAATCGTATATTTCGCTTCTCACCTCACCTAAAATGGATCTTGGATACTTAAGAGGAAGGGATTCGAACCCTAAATGTAGGCGCCGGGAGTGGGATTTGAACCCACGAGGGCCCGGAGGGCCCACAGGCTTTCATACCCATTTGTGGGACTCCAGGCCTGCGCCTTAGTCCGCTCGGCCATCCCGGCTTTAAAAGAGCTCTGGATTAAAAGTACACTGTAGGGTTTTTTAATGTTTCTAAGTTCTCACTCGATTTTGACATTATCTAGTCCGTAGGGTATGAAGCTGTAGTTGTCAGTCCAGTTTAGTTCGTCTTGGAAACTTTATGATCCTACTTCTACATGGTCTATGGCTTTATGAAGTCTGTACATTTAGAAAGAGCGGTCAGAAGTCCTATTTTATCCCTTAAGCCGCATCTATAATCGATAGACATATGGTGAAAGAAGGGTGAGATTGTGAAAATAGAAAGTTAGGGAATTACCTACGGTTTAATTCTTTAAGTCTCTGAGGCAGGTAATTGCTAACTATAAAAGTTAAGCCATATCTACTGAAGGCCTCTTGTTCAGACTTCCTCTTAATCCTCTGAAAAGTAGCTATCTCCTTCTGCCATAATTCATCCTTATACCTAGGGTCTCTTTTAAGCTCTTCAAGACGTTTAAGGTCTACCTTCGTCAAAGGATCGCTTGGAAGCCTATATTTTACTATATCTGAAGCGTACACTCCTGCCCATAATGCATCCGGTGTGGCAAGCTCGGGTATGTGACCTGCTCTAGCGGAGCCTGATAATATGACTTGGGCTATGTGCATCCCCCATGGATCGCCATCGACGAAAACATATACTGGCAGGTTGAGCTCTAGATTCAACCTTCTGATTAGACGTCTAGTTGCTCTTGGAGGTTGGCCAGCTGTGTGGATGAGTAGAGCTTTAAACTTCTTATGTACTTTCTCCTCGATGAATCTTGTGAACATAGCCCCCTTCTCGATAACTATGACTTTATCTGCCTCGCAATGGATAAAGTCCGCGCTCGTAAGAGTTGGACCGATAACTAGTCCATCTGGGTGCATTGTGAGGTTTACTCTAACCCCTTTATAATCTCTAACCGTATACTCTATGGTTAAGTCGCCGAAGATCGCAGACCTTTCCTCTGGGAAGATGTTGAATTCCTCTCTTGCTACACCTAGAACCGTTTCAAGTTCTGTTATAACTTCATCGCTTTCCTGTTGATCGTTAAAATCAATACCGTCTGCTTGAGACATGTAGTATATGTCTCTAAGTGTTGAAGTCTTATCCATTCTACAGAGCATGTTCGCGGTGTAAGCAACCCACACTAGTTGGGTTAACGGTCTTAAATGTCTGATGTTTTTAGCGCTTCTTATAAAGAAACGTTCTCCAAGTACGAACTGCCTAAGCTTTGGGTCGTATATTATGTTTTTAGTTGAACGGCTTGGAATTTTAAGGTACGGGAATTCTCTGTTTTCAAGCTTAGAGTAAATATCTTCGCCGAGTTTCTGAAGTTTTTGAAGGACTATTTTCTTCCGTTCTTCACCTTTAGGAGGGTTAAACTTCTTCTCTACGGTTTTAGGCTTAGCTTTAAAATCCGAAAGCTTAGTAGAGCTTTTCACGGGCTTACGTTTTCTCATAACTCTTCACCTTTATAGTGGGAGGTTCTTCAAGCTTCTCATTCTCGATATTCTGCTCTTCTTCTACTAGGTTTAGCTTAGCAATCTTCGCCAATAGGGGCTTTAAATCTGGAGTCTTCTTCTTACCACTGAGTTTAGTACTGAATACTGCG
>Ga0209080_1000126_pt1 | contig 58468 bp, 56 predicted proteins | sample JNZ110809AmetaG_FD_184123 | JGI IMG/M metagenome (GOLD analysis project Ga0209080, IMG submission 184123) | Hot spring microbial communities from Jinze hot spring, China to study Microbial Dark Matter (Phase II) - JNZ 110809A (SPAdes) (version 3) ...
TACCTAGACATATACCTAGTACAGGTTTTCCAGAATAGACTATCTCTTTTACTGTATCGATTTGTTTTTTGAGTACCACTGGGTTTCCAGGACCATTGCTGATAACTATACCATCTCCGGCTTCAAGTAATTCGCTAGCTGATGACCAGCATGGGAATCTAACTACTCTAAAACCTAGACTCAGAAGCCACCTAATTATACCATACTTTATACCACAATCAAGTACAGCTATAGTTGCTTCGGGTCTTGATGGGGGTTCGTGAACTATTGTAGTTCTTGGTGATACTAGGTATGTGAAATCTTTCAAATCGTATCTTTCAGCTATTTTCAACTTCTTTTCAAGCTCTGTCCATTCGATAACTTCATTCTCGGGAAAAACAGATAGTACACCCATCATAACTCCGTATTCTCGTAGCTTCTTGACAAGAGCCCTAGTATCGACTTCATACATACCTGGAACTTGTGAATTTCTTAACCATTCATTTAATGATGCTACACTTAGATAATGATTTGGAGGTGGTAGAAATGTTACTATAAATCCTTCAACTTGGATTCTATCTGATTCAAAATTTATTGGCACATCAGCTATTGAGTGCTTTGTAGTTGGAACTCCATAGCAACCAACCATAGGATGTGTCCACACAAGTATTTGACCTGCAAAACTAGGATCAGTTAAAGCTTCTGTATAACCTGTCATACCTGTCGAGAAAACAATTTCACCAACTCTTGTATCAGCGTATCCAAAGCCACAACCCTCTACTGCTGTACCATCCTCTAGTAGTAGTCTCGCTCTAAGTCCTGTTTCTCTACACCATATCTTGGCTATAGATGTGTAAATCAAAAACCCTCACCTACTCTTTCATTTAGATCTTTATAAGCTCTTCGCTACATTGCATTAAAACTGTATTGATCTGCTTGACTCTTTCATAATCTCTAGCAATACGCTCTCGAGCTAAATTCATTAATACATCGAGCTCTTTTTCTATAGGTTTCTGTTTTACTATTTTCCACACATCAGCAAGTTCAAGTCCATAGGATTTGAGGAACGATTTTAATGGATCTGTATTATTCCTCCAATATTCTTGAAGAGCTTCAGCTAGTCTAGCGTATAGGTTTCTTACAGGTATGTTTGTGTTAATGGATATATACTCTATTATATCACTACTCCAGCAAGGTTTATCGCTAAGGTAGTTATTAATAGCATCGCTATTGATCTCTAAACCTTTTATAAAATCAGTAATTATTTCTAGTGTGCTATCTAGATCTTTAACTAGTTCGTAGAAATAGATATTCATCTCCTGGAAATCTAGGTTGTATCCATAGGGAACAGACTTGTAGCTCGATAAAAGAGCTGTTAAGAGCCCTATAGCTCTAGAGACCTTAGCTCTCGCAATCTCAAGTGTAACTAGATTCCTTTTATGTGGCATTATACTACTTGTCGATATATGTTCTCTAGGAACTTCTAGACCATGAGGAACAATGTTGTTCATTATCATCATATCCTCCACAAATCTCCCTATCTCGGCCATAAGAATTGTGAATATAGAGGCTACAGACAACATGAACAGTCTTGATCCTGTGGCATAATAAGGTGGTAGAGGTGTTGAATCAAAACACAAGAGTTTTGCAAAAACATCTTTATTGAGTGGAACTGAGGTACCAGCAGAAGCTCCAGAACCAAGAGGATTTTGATTAACGAGCTCTAGTAATTCTAGAAGTATTTTCCATACATTACTAAATGCATATTCATAAGTCAAGAAGTAGAGTGTAGCGCTACCACATTGAGCTAACTGTGCATGTGTAAAAAATGGGAATAAGGTTTCTCTATATTTGTTACTTTTATCGATAAAGGCTTCTCTTAAATCTAGAAGCTTGAGCAATAGCTTAATCATGTGGTCTCTTATAGACAGCCTTAGTACAGCAGATATATGATCGTTTCTACTTCTACCTATAGCAATTCTGCCCGCATCCTCACCCACAACACTAAATAGATAGATTTCAAGAGCTTCAAAAACATCTTCAAACTTTTCTTCCCTTTTTTCTATCCACTCATATAGTCTCCTTCCTTCGGTTTCAATAATTTTTATAAGTTCGTAAGAAATCTTCTTGGCTGTTTCTATAGTTATTAGATGACTATTTACCAGATTCTTTAAGTGAGCCAACATAACCATAGCTACGTATTTAGCTAATTTTCTATCGAAATCTATGCTCGATACATAACTATCGATAGAATCTTTAGATACACCTCCAACGAAAACCTTATATCTTTTCATCTTTTGGTAAACCTCTGATTCTAGAGGCTGAAAGTGCATAGAATCCGTGGATTGATATAAATCCTCTTGCTTCTGCATCAGAAGGATACCAACCTGTGTTATAGTCTATGAGTTCTTGTGAATATAGTGAGTATGGACTTCTTCTTCCAACAATTCTTAGCGTTCCTTTATAGACTTTGATTTTAACCTCACCTGAAACATAATTGTTGATAGAGTCTATAACCCTATCTAGATGAATTCTCATAGGATCTATCCAAAGTCCTTGATACACAAGATCGCTCCACATTTCATCTACTGAATGCTTGAATCTAAGCTCTTTAGGTGTTAAGACCATTCTCTCAAGATCTTGATGAGCTTCTATTAAGGCTAGAGCAGCAGGTGCCTCATATACTTCTCTGCTCTTCAGTCCTATAACTCTGCTTTCAATCATATCTATTCTTCCATAGCCATGCATACCCAACGTCTTATTTAGAAATCTAATTAGTTCAACACGATCTATTTTCTCGCCATTGATTTTATATGGAATCCCTTTATCAAACTCTATCATAAGGTATAAAGGTTCATTTGGTGCTTTTTCAGGATCTACAGTCCATTCAAAAACTTCTTCAGGAGGTTCTGTATAAGGATCATCTAGAATCCCCCCTTCTATACTTCTTGTCCATAGGTTTTCATCAATACTGTACTTTTTATGAGATGTGGATACCTCATATCCATACTCGCTGAGTATCTTTATGTTCTCGCTTCTGGTTAATCTAAGCTCTCTTACAAGTGCGATAATCTTTATATCGTGCTTTAGATAGGCCTTCAATGTTAAGTCGAATCTGATTTGATCATTTCCCTTACCTGTACAGCCATGGGCAACAGCATCCGCATTCTCCTTAATGGCTATTTCAGCGATTTTCTCTGCTATAAGCGGTCTAGCTAGTGCAGTTCCAAGAGGGTACTTACCTTCATAAAGAGCGTTTGCTTTTATAGCTTCAAATACATAATTTTCAACAAACTCTTTCTTTGCATCTATTGTGTAATGCTTTATTGCTCCAAGACTATATGCCCTTTCTTCAATACTCTTTAGCTCTTCTTCTTGACCTACATCAACTGTTGCTGTAATAACATCAGCTTTGTACTTTTTCCTAAGTAGGACAAGTATTGTTGAAGTATCTAATCCACCTGAATAAGCTAGTACAACTCTCATTGCAATCACTCACTGAATTAAACTACATCCTTACTACTATTTGTTGTGGGTAACGGACTTTTCTATTTGGCGATACATATATAACCATCTAGACCATAATATGTTCTGGCTAGAACAATGAGCTCGATATCCCATATAGTTAAAGAGATAGTATCTTCAGATCCATCTACTCTTCAGTGCATACTTAACGACATAGTAAATTATACAAAATTATCGAAAAAATTGAAGCCATTGGTAAGTGAAGCCATTGGTCATGAGGTATCAGTAGATACTATTAAGATGGCTTTAATAAGGTTTGCTGAAAAAATATTCAAAGAATTCAATATACTGAAAAGAGACGTAGCCCAGGTGTTGGCTAGATCTAGCATTGAAATTAGAACAGGAATAACCATAGTGACTATAAGAAATGCAGCTTTTTCTAGAATAGCTCAATACATACCGCTTCTCTCCACAAGATCTAGATTTCTAGCAATAATGCAAAGCATACTTGTAACAACATTAATTCTAGATGATGAATCATCCGAAGAAATTATATCTAGACTTAACAAAGACGATATCATGAGTATCCAGAGAGATTATTCAGCAATAGTCATTGTGAGTCCGATAGAGATTATGTATACCCCTGGTGTACTCTCCTACATAACCAACATACTTGCACTCAATAACATAAACATAGTCCATATAGAATCATGCTATACAGACACAATAATAGTTGTATCGAGAGAAGATCTAATTAAAGCATTCCAAGTTCTCTCAAAACATATCGACATATCTAAGAAACTATTAACCATAAACCAACACTCGGTAACTAACCCAGATAAATAACACGTAGTATAGATAGTCATTAAATAATAGATCTTTAAGATGCAGTAACAATAGCTCATCTAACCTGACTAGTCTCAGTATCTGAGGATTCGATAGCTTTTCTCTTTATTATCTCGATATCCTGGCGTGGAAGCGTTAATGTAGGTCTCTCTGGTATAAGGCCTTGAGGTCTAAATAGTATTATGACAATTATAGCTAGGCCAACCAGTATATACTCAAGCCATTCTGTAGCTATAGGTAATATGTTTCCTAGCTGATGTTTATAGAGAATTATGCCTATTCTCGTAAATGTAAACAGTAACACCCCCACAAATATCCCAAGATTATTACCAACACCTCCAAGCATCATGAAAGCCCAAGGCCAGAAAGTCCATGTTAGTCGAGTATATGTTGCAGCTTTCATACTACCTGTATAGAAAGTCCATAAAGCACCAGCTACAGCAGCTATAGCTCCACCTATAATTAACGTTTGTGATCGAGCTTTAACAGCATCTTTACCATATACTTCTGCTGCTACTTCAGAATCTCTGATAGCTTTAAGCATTCTACCAAATGGTGATCTTGCGAGCAGTTCTGAGTATATAAAGAGGAGTATAGCTATAGCTAAGATGGTTAACGTTATTAAGGAAGAAACACCTTTTCCTATGAACTTGAATGGATTTATGACGAATATGCCTGTTGTACCTCCTACAAGATGCGGATAATTCCATGCAATACTAGCTAGTATTTCTCCAAAGGTTAGCAATGTTATACCTAGGTAAGCACCTTTTAATCGAATAGCAGGATAGGCACATAGATATCCGATAATGCCTCCAATAATTGCTGCTAAAATTAGTGAGAATAAGAAAATGCATACAGACAGTAGAGGATTTTGAGATAACCAGTTATCGATTTGGAGAACTATCCTGGCATTGTACATATGATCAGAATATTCAATACCTGCAGGTAGCCCTAGATATAATGCAAGAATTCTACCAGGTATAGCTGCAACATTTATAGCTCCAGCAATAACGGCTAGAAGTCTTCCAAATTGTGGAATTCTTAAGAAACCTACCTCTATATTCAAGCTTATAGTCACTATCAACCCTATCGAGAAATTGAGGATTATGAGCTCTATGATTGGGTTTAACTCTATCATCGTTTTATCACCTTTTCTATTAGCATCCCTAGACCTGATGGCTGAAGAAGCAGGGTTACAACCATTATAATCAATGGTATAACCATCTTGAAAGAATATATCCAGCTACCTATAACTGGTGCCAATAGAGACGGTATAAGGTATTCACTTAGACCTACAAGAAATCCTCCAATAAAGCTTCCGTATACTGTATATAGTCCTCCAACAATTGAACCTGCAAAAAATGTTACTACAGTCTCCATTCCTATACTTGGTCTGCCTGTGAAAATCATTGCTAGTATACTGCCAGCTAATCCAGCCATACCTCCGCCTATAAACCATGACAAGAGATAGACTATATCTGGATTAATTCCCTGGAGTTGAGCGAGTTCAGGATTTTCTATAGTTGCTCTCATAGCGATTCCTAGTCTAGTTCTTGTGAATAGCGTATATAGCCATACAAATACGGTTACCAATACTATTGGCGATATAATCCAGGTTAACTTTATATTAGCTCCATATACATTTAGTTCAATATCGCGTGCCTCTAAAACAAAGTTCTTTGCGATACCAATTTTATGTGTATACATGAGGTAATCGGCGAATATGTTAAGGAAGGCAAAATAGATCAGGTCTACACCTAAGGTGGACATCATGAGGTTTATGTCGGAAGCTTTAACCATGATTAAACGTCTGTTCACCAATAGGTATGTTATAATGCCTAGAGCTCCAGAGAACAGAAAAGCTATAGGTAGATACACATGGGGTATTCCACCGTAGAAATATAGGAATGTGAATACTATATATACACCCCATCCAACCATTGATGCATGAGCAAAATTAAATGTTTTTGTGGCAGTATAGATCAAGGTTATACCTGCAGCACCTAGAGCTATACTTATTGAATACACTATAGCCTTTGCTATCAGCGTCACATCTAACATTGTATACACCAAGTTGGTTTTAGCAAATAACAATAACACCAGCTTATTAAGCTATAGTACGGTTAAAAAGTTTGATAGACTTCGTTAAAATATCAAAACCTTATATACCCTTTAAATAAGTTTCAATAAGTATAAACACGAATCTGGTGACAACATGGTGAGCAAAACTGTTCTCTATGCGTTAATTGTAGCTATAGTTATTGTAGCAATAGCTGGAGGAATACTGTACTACCAAATGTTGTTATCACCACCTACACAATATAAACTAAGTGGGGAAGTAAAGATAGGTGCACTTCTTCCACTCTCTGGACCGCTTTCGTCATTCGCTGCAGAGCTCAAAACAGCTATAGAGTATGCTGAAAGAGAAATAAATGATTATCTAGCTTCCAAAGGTAGAACATGGAGAATAAAGTTTGTTGTAGAGGATACCGCTGGAGATCCTAGAACACATCTAGAGAAGCTTATGGCGCTACATGCAGCAGGCGTAAAGATATTTATAGGTGGCATCTCTAGTGCAGAACTTTCTGAAGCATTAAGCTACTGTAATACTAACAATATACTCATTATATCGCCATCATCAACATCACCTGCACTATCTCTCCCAGATATGGCTCTACGTTATGCACCGTCGGATCAGTATCAAGGAAAAGCTATAGCCAGGATTATGTGGAATAGAGGAATTAGATGGCTTATACCTATATGGAGGGGGGATACATGGGGTGATGGTCTTGCAAGAGCTGCTATAGATAGGTTTAAGGAGATATGTAGAGCTAGTGGTGAAAGTTGTGGTGTTATAGAGCCTGGCATAAGGTACGATCCATCAGCTAAAGAATTTTCAGCAGAAGTCTCACAATTAGCTGCATTAGTTAGCGATGCTACAGGAAAATATGGAAGAGATAGGGTTGGTGTACTACTGATATCATTTGAAGAAGCTGCGAGTGTTTTTGCTTCTGCAAAAGGTTATGCAATACTAAGCGAGGTAGTATGGCAAGGCTCTGATGGTACAGCAAACATAGTGCAGTTACTTGATCCAGGTATAGCTGATATCGTTGTAGAGGTAAAGTTCTTGAACACTATGGCCTCTCCAGGTGCCTCACCTAAGTCTGAAGTTGTAAGAAATGTGATTAGAGAAAAACTTGGTAGAGATCCTATGGGTTATACGTACTTTGCATATGATATAGCTTGGACAATAGCTTTAGCACTAGATAACGTTGGTGAATACGATGCTGTAGCTGTTAAAAACAAGTTGCCTGAAGTACTTGCTGACTACGAAGGTGCTTCAGGAAAAATAGCACTTGACGAAAATGGTGATAGAGCATTAGCTTATTATGATATTTGGACTGTGGCCAAGGTTGATGATAGGTACGAATGGAAGATTGTAGGCCTATATGATGGAGAGAGAGATGACGTTCAATGGTATTAGTATTCTTATAACCATAAAGATTTAAAACATTTTTAACTTTTTAAACCTTAGTATAAGGTAAAAGCGAGATCATCAAACTTAAAGATATTTGAGGTATAGAAACATGAAGCATGATGGTGTAGTTCTAGTAACTATTGAGTTAACAAAACGTTTCGGAGGTCTTATAGCACTAGATAATGTGAACCTTAACATCAAGAGAAACTCGTTGACACTCTTGATAGGTCCTAATGGTGCAGGTAAATCAACACTCATAAATACTTGTGTAGGAATACTGAAACCTGATAAAGGTCAAGTTTTATTTTCGCCTACAGGCAATGGTGTAATTGATATAACCGGCTGGCCCCCTCATGAAGTATATAAATCTGGTTTTGTTAGATCTTTCCAAATTCCGCAACCATTTTTATCGTTGACAGTTCTAGAGAATGTATTAGCTGTTTTCACCAGTAGAGGTGAAGATCCACTATACGCTATATTCAGATCTATGTGGAGAAAAATTGAAGAAGAATATATAGAGAAAGCATTCAAGGTACTAAAGCTTGTAGGTCTTGATGATTATTGGGATGTGGAGGCTTACAAACTTGGTGCAGGTCAGCTTAAAATGCTAGAGGTGGCTAGAGCATTAGCAGCAAATGCTAGACTCGTAGCTCTTGATGAACCTATAGGTGGTACTGATCCTGGATACGCTAAAACTATTTTCGAGAAACTCAGGAAAATTAAGAGTGAAATGGATATTACGTTTGTGGTAGTAGAGCATAGAATAGATATAGCGTTACCTTTTGCTGACTACGTATATGTAATGGATAGAGGAAAAATTATAGCTGAAGGTTTGCCAGACATAGTCTATAAAGATCCTAAGGTTGTTGAGGTATATGTTGGTGAATAGATTTTGAGTCTATGTACGGTAGATCTTTTTGCAGGATATGGAAAACTCAAGGTTCTGTTCGGAATCAATATTGCAGCTGTACCGAATGGTATTACGGCTATTGTAGGTCCCAATGGTGCAGGTAAATCAACGTTGCTCAATAGCATTTATGGATTGGCCGATGTCTATAACGGTAAGATCATATTTGATGGAATTGACATAACTTATCTCAAACCTTACAAGAGGGCTCATCTAGGTATATCTTATGTTCCTCAAATGGGTAACATATTTGCAGAACTAACGGTTTATGAGAATCTTTTATTGGCTGGCTATCAGATGGATAGAAATGAGCTAAGAGACAGAATTAGTTGGGTTTTAGATGCATTTCCAAGACTTAAAGAATTTCTAAATAGGAAAGCAGGTACTCTTAGTGGTGGAGAAAGAAGGATGCTTGCAATAGCTATGGGGCTTATGAAGAAGCCTAAGATAATGCTCCTAGATGAGGTAACAACAGATCTAGCACCAATAATTGTTAAGAAGGTTCTTGACATAATTGTTGAGTTAAGGGATAAATTGAAGCTTACGATAGTTCTGGTGGAGCAGTATGCTAAAAGAGCTCTAGAGATTAGTGATAAAGCCTATCTCCTTGTCTCTGGCAAGATTAGATATGAAGGTTCTCCTAAGGATCTTCTAGAAAATGAAGAATTTGCGAAACTTTATCTAGGTCTATAGACTCTAAAGAGATCAAGATCTGATTATGTTAAAGTCTGATTATGTTAAAGAATTCACCAGCAGCAGCTCTATACACCTCTATTCCTTGCAAAAGCTCATCAACAGATATTTCTTCTACTGCTGTATGGGCTAGCTCAGATCGTCCAGGACCATAAGCAACTATGTTTTGAGAAACCTCTGGATAGAATATATTCATATCGCTAGTACCATATTTATAGAGTATTCGCGGCCTCAATCCATTCTTTATAATAGCTCTTGTCAAAGCTCTTGCAATAGGATTATTCATAGATGTTTTAACAGGTTTCGTATAGTCAAGTATATACCAGTTACAGCTACTAAAATCGTTGATAATGTTATTTATATCTGTCTTCAAATTCAATATATCTCCATCTATAGATATCCTTATACTTATTATAGACTCGCCATATCTCGGATTTATTGGCGCATCTTCACCACAGAAGAGTTTCAATAATGATGCTGTATTTCTCTTAACATCAATGACACCATAGTTACTTCTAAGTCTTTGCCATATAGATATGAGTTTTTCACATGCAGAGTCTTCGGAATACGACGAGGAATGTCCTCCAGAGCCTGTGCACACAATTCTTATTCTCATGCTTCCGCGATAACCAACAACAACACCATTACCATTACTAGGCTCAGAAACTATTAGTCCATCAGCTCTAAATCCTGATTTAAGGAGATGCTTAGCTCCTAAACTATCTCCCTCCTCATCAACAGCCGCTATAGCGTAAACCTTAAATCTTTTCCTATCTATCATATCTTTCGCTAAAGCAAATCCTATAAATGCAGCTACAAGTGGTCCTTTAGCATCTACAGCACCTCTTCCAGATACGGTATAGCCATCAAATTTTACAGGTATTTCCCAGGGAACAGTATCTATGTGTCCTACAGATGCCAGAATTGTGTTACCTTCACCGTAACCTGCTATAAGGTTTCCAGCACCATCTACCTCAATATATTCATATCCTAGTTCCTCTGCATACTTTTTCAGGACTTCTATTGCCTGTCTTTCTCTACGTGGGGGGCTGTAGATCTTGAGTAAATCCAGAAGCATGTCTACTGCTAAGTTCTTGGTTGATGCATTTATCAAGAACCTCCACCGATTGCTCTATATCGTTATTGGTGATCATGTACGGAGCTAAAAATCTCACGATGGTGTTACCGGCTTTAAGGGCTATCACTCCGTTCTGCTGCATACACTTAATGATTTCCCCAGGTCTTAGTCTAAGATCAACACCTATCATAAGTCCTCTACCTCTAACTTCCTTAACTATTCTGTAATCCTTCAACTTATTCTTAAGCATATCTATGAGCATTCTCCCTTTTGCTCCTGCTTGTAAAGCTACCTTCTCTTCTACAAGAACCTCTGTAGATGCTTTTACAGCTGCACATGCTAGCGGGTTACCGCCATAGGTAGATCCATGACTCCCAATCTCCATTTTCTCACCTATATCTCTAGGTAGAAATATAGCGCTAACAGGAAATCCTCCACCAATTGCCTTTCCAGCTAGAAACATGTCAGGTTCAATACTGTATTGCTCGAAGAGCCATACAGATCCGGTTCTACCGAAACCAGTCTGTATCTCGTCTATAATCATTAATGCTCCCACTTCTTCTGTTTTCTTTCTTACAAATCTTACGAATTCTTCATCAGCTATGTTGATACCTCCTTCACCTTGTATAAGTTCTAAAATAACACAGGCTGTAGCATCATCAACATATCTATCCACATCATCTATACTATTGAATTTTATCTGAACGGTTTCTGGTAAAAGTGGTTCGAATCCCTCTCTATATTTAGGATTAGATGTAACTGATAATGCTCCATATGTTCTTCCATGGAACGAGCCTGTAAAATAGATAATCTTTCTACGTCCCATAATCCTTCTACAGATCTTTAGAGCAAAATCAACAGCTTCACTACCACTATTAAGTAGATAAACATATTCATATCTCTTTGGAATAATTTTCGAGAGAACTTCAAGCATTTCATCTCTTACTCTTATCCTGAATGATGTTGGTAGAGTCGTTATGTTGTTAATCTGATCAATTAATGCTTCAACTACACGTGGATGTCTATGTCCTAGGAAGGCTACTCCATGACCTGTATACATGTCTAGATATCTTCTTCTATCCTTATCCCACACGTATTGTGCTTCGGCATACTCTATATCTAGACCTCTATCCTCATACAGCATTAAGTACTTCAACATTATTTTTTCACCAAACTCTTTATATACTCCATTATCTTCATGTGTATAGGGCATCCCGTAGCCTTTACGGTATTCTTGAATTCCGGAATAGCATTAACTTCATTAACTATGTAACCTCTCTCAGGGTCCTCGAATACATCAACACCAACTATTTCAGCATTTATTGATCTGGCCACCTTTAATGCTAATTCCTCTAGTGTTGAATCTACTTTAGCTGGAACAGCTATACCTCCTCTCGCAGTATTTGTTATCCAATGGTTGCTCACTCTATATATTGCTGCTGGAACTTCTTCACCGATAACGAATACCCTTATATCTCTATTAGGTTTCTTAACAAATTCTTGGAGCATGTTTACCTTCATTATTGGGTTCGGTATATAGCTTCTATGCTCTATTACAGCTCTCAATTCCTCTTCATCTCTAGCCATAGCTATGAGTCTTCCCCAGCTACCATCTATAGGCTTAATGACTACTGGATACCCCAATACATTTGTAGCCTTTAGACAAGAATCGAAGTCGAAAGATATAGCAGTATTTGGTACAGATATTCCTATGTTAGATAACGTCTTTATTGTCCATAACTTGTTCATGGCTATGGCTGTTGATAGTGAGTTATTTACAACTCTAAGACCCATGGATTCGAGCGCTAATGTAGAGTTTAATGCTATGGCATGACTTATAGCTCTCTGTAGAACAACTGATAAAGCAGGATCTAGGCTCTTCTTTCCATTAAGTCCAACAAGAAGATATGTAGAGTGAAGGTGGATAAGCTTCGGTTCAAGGCCGAGTTCTTTTGCTGCTTCAGTTAATGACTTCTCTTCCCATCTGATTACTTCATAAGCTATACCGACTTGGGCAATAAACCCCACCTACTTATTCTCCCCAATCCTCACCTACATCTTCAAATGGTTTAAGTTTCAGTTCTTTACCTTCAATAACTACCTCTAGTGAAACCCCACAATCATGTTCCACTATTTCTCCTGATACTACATCATCTGGCAGTTCTACGCTCCCTCCACATATAGGACATTTTACTTCAGGCATGTTCCACCAAACCTAGATTCTGTTTCAGTCAAGATGTAGCCTCTTTACTGAAACAGGGGTTATATGTAAAACTACTAATAGTTGGTACGAGTTTATGTAAAACATTTGTTCAGATTCGTACCTAACTATATAACGAACATCAGATTTCTGATAGAGTCTCTAACACATAGTTGAGTGTACTAGAGCTTATGTAGCTGAAAAATTCTTAAATTAGAACAAAGTTTTAGCCTTTCCTGAAAACCGGTGACAATATTGAGCAGTAAGATAAAAGTATGTGTGTTAGGGGGTTCAGGGTATACAGGAGGAGAATTATTAAGAATTCTTGTTCAACATCCACATGTAGAAGTCACAGTAGTAACATCTAGGGAGTATGTGGGTAAGCCTGTTCACTATGTCCATTTCAATCTTAGGGGCATGTATAGAAATCTGAAGTTTAGTAACATTGATTTGGATGAGATAACCAGCAATTGTGATGCGGTATTCCTGTCCCTACCTCATGGTGTCTCTCTTCAGTATGTGCCAAGACTTCTTGAAGTAGGTCTAAAAGTTGTTGATTTAAGTGCTGATTTTAGGCTAAAGAATCCTGAAGCATATAAAGTATGGTACGGTATTGAACATAAATATCCAGACCTATTGAAAAAAGCTGTATATGGTTTACCTGAGCTCCATAGAGATGAATTGAGAGGAGCACGGCTTATTGCTTCTCCAGGATGTAATGCTACAGCAACTATACTTTCGTTAATACCCTTAGTTAAGAATAAATTAATAAATTTAGAGAAGATTGTTGCTGATGTAAAGGTTGGAAGTAGCGAAGCAGGTTCTAAACCCTCTGTAGGTGATCATCATCCTGAAAGAGAAGGATGCATAAGACCCTATGATCCTGAGGGTCATAGACATGCGGCAGAAGTTGAACAAGAGATAAGTTTGCTAGCTGGAAGAGAAATAACGATATCTATGGTTCCTCATGCAGTAGGAGCTATACGAGGAGCTCTTGCATCTACACATACATGGCTGGTTGAAGATCTCGAAGATTTGGAGATACTTAAAGCATATGTAAATACATATAAGGGTGAACCATTCGTTAGAGTAGTTTATAGGGTTCCTCCAGGGTATCCAGATCCCAAATATGTTGTTGGAAGTAATTATGCTGATGTAGGGTTCGCTGTTGAACGAAGGATCAAGAGGTTGACATCGTTTTGCGCAATAGACAACCTAATGAAAGGTGCTGCAGGTCAAGCTGTTCAAGCATTTAATATAGCTGTGGGATTTGACGAAAAAGCGGGCCTAGAGATTGTACCATTAAAACCTGTCTAAAGGGTGCTATGGTTATGGTTATTGTTGTTAAAGCTGGTGGAAGAGCCTTAGATAAGAACATAAACGGGATAGTTAGAGGTATAGCTAATGTGGTTGATAGAGATAAGATTGTCTTCATTCACGGTGGCGGAGATGCTGTTACAGAAACGTGTAGAAAATTAGGTATCGAACCGAAATTTGTGGTGTCTCCCGAAGGTATCAGGAGTAGGTATACAGATGAAAATGAGCTCGAAGTCTACGTAATGGTCATGGCCGGCAAGATAAATAAAGCTATTGTATCCAGACTGGTTATGTTCAATGTTAAGGCTATAGGGATTAGCGGGGCAGATGGTCCTACACTTATTGCTGAGAGAAAGAAAAGGATAGTAATTGTAGATGAAAAGGGTAGAAAGAGGGTTATAGATGGAGGCTATACAGGTAAGATAATTAGAGTTGAAACGAGCTTGATCCAGAAGCTAATAGACGAAAATTACGTTATTGTGGTATCGCCTATAGCTATAGATAGCGAGGGTACGTTGCTTAATGTTGATGGAGATCAAGCTGCATACGCTATAGCTGTAGCACTTAAAGCCAATGCATTGATAATGATGTCTGATGTTGATGGAGTAATGCTAGACAATTCTATGGTTAGAGAAATAAAGACATCTGATGTAGATAACATTATCGATAAAATAGGAATGGGTATGAACAGAAAGATAATGTTAGCAAAGAAAGCTGTTGAAGAAGGCGTAGAAAAAGTTGTAATATCCTCAGGATTAATTGAAGATCCCATCCTAAATGCTTTAAGAGGAGGTGGTACAGCAATTATTAGGGGATAAAATGCCTATAGACGACATAGATCTCAAACTTCTTCAACTTCTAAAAGAAAATGCCAGAACTTCCTACTCTAAACTTGCTCGAGAACTTGGGATAAGTGAAGGAGCTGTTAGAAAAAGAATATCGAAATTAGTTAAAAATGGAGTAATTAAGAAAATGACCATAGAGTACGAACTTGAAAATGAAGTAAAAGCAGTAATTCTCGTAAAAACACAACCACCAACACCTGTACCAGATGTTTCGAAAAACATCAGGAGAATTGTTGGCGTTGATTTGGTTTACGAAGTTACTGGCGAATACGATATCATAGTCATCGCTAGAGCTACGGGTGTTGATACAATAAATAGATTTATAGATGAGATAAGATCTATACCTGGTGTTGTAAGTACATACACAATGATAGTGCTAAGAACATGGGTCTAGAACTACCTAAAAATTTTTAAACGCTATCGTGTTAGAATAGTAGGTAAGGTGATTTTGATGCGCCAAACACTATAGATAAATATTGTACAAATGTTAAGGTAAGGGCACCTGCATCTATAGCTAATATAGGTCCGGGATTCGATATTCTTGCTATGGCAATAGAAGGGATCTATGATATCGTTGAAATTACTATATGTAGAGGAAATGGTTTAATCGATGTTAAAGCAGGAGGTTTGGATGTTCCTTCGGGGAAAGACAATATAGTCTATGCTATTGCACAAAACATTATCAAGAAATACGGATTATACAACATTGATATAGTAATTAATGTCGTTAAAGGTGTTCCACCAGCAAGTGGGTTAGGTAGCTCAGGAGCTTCTTCAGCTGCTACTGCTTATGCATTTATGAAGTTTCTTAATAGAGAATATGATGAATACGAAATGCTTAAAATCGCAGGAGAAGGTGAAGTTGCAGCTGTAGGTACACCACACTACGATAATGTTGCGGCAAGCCTTTTTGGAGGTATAGTTGTTCTTGATTTGAATAAAGAAAGAGTGTACAAAATAAAGCCCGGTTTTTCAATCCATATAGCTGTAGTTATTCCCAAAGGTGTGGTTAAGGTTAGTAGAAAGACAGAGTTTGCACGATCTGTTTTACCCAAGAGTATAGACCTAGCTATACACGTTAAACAGTCTTCAGCTATCGCAAAACTTATGTACTCATTAATGAATAATGATATAGAGCTTTTCGGTGAAGCAATATCAACAGACTTTATTGCTGAACCTTATAGAGCCAATCTTATACCCTACTACTATGAACTAAAGGAACTGGCATTAAAACTCGGAGCCTTGGGATTCAACATAAGTGGTGCAGGACCAGCGGTATTCTCGATATATAGATCTGGTGAAGAGGCTCTTAATGTGGGTAAAAAGCTTATATCTTTTCTCAATGATAAGGGTCTATACTCAGATCTCATAGTAACCAGGGTAAGTCACAAAGGTGTGGAGATCTTGGGTGAGTAGTATGGATTTGAGGACCTCTAGAATTGTTGTAATAGGATTTGGTTCTGTTGGCAGAGCTTTTGCTAGAGTTCTCGCTCTGAAGAGAAAAATGATTGAAGATAAGTATGGGGTAGCATTATCCGTTGTAGGGATAGTGGATTCCAAAGGTATGGCCATGAAGAATGAAGGCTTTACTGAGTATGAGCTTCTAAAACTTAGTGAAGTACCTAGATCTGGAGTAAACCTGTTTGTTCCTTACGCATATAACTATGTGGATTTGCATCACATGTATGATACTGTACAACCTGATATCCATATAGAACTTACACCAGCTAACTACATTAATGGTGAGCCAGGATTAAGCGATATAACTTTTGCGTTAAGTAGAGGAATCCATGTAGTCACAGCAAATAAGGCACCTCTTGTCTTAAGGTTTAAAGAGTTAATGAATTTAGCTAGAAGTAAGAAGATCAGCATCAGATTTAGATCAACGGTTATGGGGGGTACACCACTTATTGATATGCTTATGAGTTTGAAGAGCGAAGATATAGAGAGAATAGACGGAATATTGAATGCTACAACAAATTTCATACTTACAGAAATGCATGAAAAACTTATAGACTTTGAGGAAGCTTTGAAAAGGGCTCAAGCAATGGGTATAGCAGAAGCTAATCCAACACTTGATATAGATGGTGTTGATGCAGCTGCAAAATTAGTAATACTATCCTACGTTATTGGCCATGAACTAAAACTTGATGAGGTAGAAAGAGAAAGCTTATCGAAAGTTAAGCTTAGAGATGTTGTTGAAGCATTCAAAGAAGGCTACACAATTAAGTACATAGCCTCCCTGGATGTTCAAGGAAGAAAAGCATCCGTTAGGATCTCGAGGATATCGAGAAATGATGTATTTGCTCAGATAAACGGTACTTTAAATGCTGTTAGAATTAAAAGCAATACTGGAGATCTCTTCTTTGTTGGTAAAGGTGGTGGTGGAGTAGAGACAGCTCATTCAGTACTAGATGATGTTTTAGCTATAGCTTTATCTTCGGAAAGGTGATAAAGAATAGAAGATGTAGTAGTAAAGATAGGTGGTTCCTTACTTAGAGATGGTAAATCCTATATAGAGGTTGCACAAAACATAAAGGAGGTTTTTGCGGAAAGAGGTATCAGACCTATTATTGTAGTATCGGCTATGAAGGGTATAACAGATAGGTTGCTTCAAGCAGCGAGAGGGTCTAGGGAAGCACTTAATGAGGTTGAATCAAAATATACAGAGGTGGCTAGAGAGATAGGTTCGATAAAACTTGTCAAGAGAATTGATGAAGAGCTGAAGAATTTAAGAAGAATAGTTGAAAGTATAGGGAGTATAGATCTAGCGCTTTTGGATATTGTATTATCGTATGGCGAGAAAATCAGTAAGATGATATTAGTCCAAGCCCTAGAACTTAGCGACATAAAAGCTTTTGAATTGAACGCTAAAGATGTTATAATAACGAATAACAACCATGGAGATGCTTTGATAGACTATATAGCCACTTCAATAGCTCTTGAGAAAGTTTATACAGTAATTAGGGATAGCGTTTATGTACCCGTGATAGAGGGATTCATAGGTGCAACACCCGAAGGCGTAATTACAACTCTCGGTAGAGGGGGTTCCGACTATACTGCAACAACTATAGCATCGCTTCTGAAACTTAATAGAGTGTATCTCGTGACTGATGTTGAGGGCATCATGACGACTGATCCAGATCTAGTGCCTACAGCAAAACTGGTCAAGTATATGAGCTATAGTGAAGCTCTAGAAGCATCAATGCATGGAGCAAAAGGCATTAATCCAAAGTCATTTGATCCTCTCGAAAAAGTTTACGGTAGTAATGTTTTAATAGGATCGTGGAAAATGTTTGGTACAACTATATCGAAGGGGATAGCGGAGGAGTTTAAAGGACCTAAACTTGTGATGAAAAAAGATATCGCGGAATATTCGTATATAGCTATAATAGGTGAGGGAACCTCTAAGACGGTATTCATAAAGGATATTCTTAATTATGTTGTCAATTTAGGTATAGAGATCAGAGGTATTCAATCATATATTCATAGACCATCAATCGTACTTTACGTAGACAGAGAAAACAGTTATGATACTTTAAAAAAATTGCACAGAGTTTTATTTGAAGGTGAACACATATGAAAAGACGTGTAGCTGTGTTAGGTGCTACAGGAATTGTTGGTCAAAGATTTGTGTCGCTACTAGATAACCATCCCTGGTTTGATCTAGTGATGGTAACAGCTTCAGAGAAGGTTGTAGGTAAAAAGTATTCAGAATCCGTTAAATGGGTTATAGAGAAATCCATGTCCAGTTCTGTAGCAGAGCTAGTAATAGATCCACTAGATGTTGATGCTATAGTCAGAGAGAAGATAGATATTGCCTTCATAGCTCTGCCCAAGGAGGTTGCGTCGACTATGGAACCCGAGTTGGCCATGAAAGGAGTGGCAGTAGTTTCTAATGCTAGTAACATGAGAATGGAACCAGATATACCTCTGCTTAATCCAGAGATAAATGCAGATCACATAGAGATAGTTGAGGTTCAAAGAAAGATAAGGGGATGGAGTGGGGTTATTGTTAAAGTTCCGAACTGTACTACGGCAATACTTACATTAAGTTTAAAACCCATATATGATGAATATGGTATTAAACGTGTCGTAGTAGCATCTATGCAAGGACTTTCTGGCGCAGGTTTGACAGGTGTACCCTCTATGTTCATCTTAGACAACCTTATACCCTTTATTGAGGGCGAAGAAGAGAAGGTAGAGACAGAATCTAGAAAGATACTAGGTGTTCTAGGCAAGAACTCTATAGAGTTGAACAATAGCTTTGGAGTTACAGCTAGCTGTCATAGGGTTATGGTTTTAGAGGGACATTCTCTAGCAGTATTTGTGGAAACCGAAAAGAAAGCTGATGCAGAGAATGTGATGAAGATTATGGAGGAGTTCAAGAATAATAAGATAAGAGAGCTTGACCTACCTACAGCTCCAAAGAAACCCGTAGTTGTTAGAAGAGAGCAGGATAGACCTCAACCGAGATTGGATAGAATGGAAGGTAATGGTATGAGCGTTGTTGTGGGAAGAATTAGAGAAGACAAAGTTCTAGGTGGTATAAAGTACTTTGTCGTAGGACATAACACCATCAGGGGAGCAGCGGGTACAGGAGTTCTTATAGCAGAGCTTATGGTTAAGAAAAATATCGTGTAAAAAGATCATTATTTAAGATTTACGATTTATTTACTCTTTATTTCATGCTCTACTGCTAGATCCTGTACCTTTGACTCAATTCTAGATATATATGACAAAAACTTTTGTACTTGTTGATTCACAGAATACAATGCATTCTGTAGATTTTTTACCTGTTCAGCAACATCTTTAATAGTCTCAATCAGCCTTCTAGTTTCTTCTAGAGCACTTACAATGCTTTGTTTTTGAAGCAATATTTGTGCAACTCTCTTTATCGAGCTGTATTTCTTTGCCCATTTAGGTATAACGCCTATACGTCTAAGCTCTTCAAGTTTTTTAGAAAAAGTTGAGATATCTAGACCCAATTTTTCAGCTGCTTCGTTAATTGACGATGATGAATAGATAGCATTTAGCAGCTCTATATGTTCTGACTTAGTGTCGGGATTATAGCTATAGAAAATCTCTAAATACTCTGTTAGTGTTTCTTCAATAACTTCTCTTATCACTATATTCAACTCTTCACTTTCGACAAGAAATACATCTGACAACTGGATTACGTGCACACCTAGTTTTGATGATAGTTCTTTAGCAGCTTCATCAGCAAAACCTTTGCATATAACCATAGGTTTAGCGTTCAGGAGAACAGCATTTATGTATGCTTGACGAATACCTGTAATATCTATTCTTCCAGCCTTAATTTCTATAGCGTATACATTTCCATCATTATCTGTGGCTAAGGCATCTACTTCACCAACATCAATACCGTTTATTGTTATTCTCTTTCTAGTTTCGAGAACTCTATAACCTAGATCATCTAAGAGAGTTAGAGCTATTCTCTCGCTTGCAAGCCATCTTCTTTTGGCAGACATATGTGGATCATCCACTAGATTAGTGTGGGGACAACTTTAATAGTAGTGTGGAAGTTTATTAATAGTGGATATTTTGGATCTAAAACAAGAGACAAAATTTATATAGGCTGTTCATACCTTAATGATAAACGGTTAAGCATATGAAGTCTATCGATAGAATTAAACCCTCTGTAGCTCGTGTAAAGGGTAGAAAAAGTTTCTCATACCTAGCTATAGCTAAGCAGCTCGTTAAACAGGGATACGATGTTATAAACTTTGGTATAGGTCAACCAGATCTAGATACACCTAAACCTATTATTAATGAAGCTAAGAAAGCTTTAGACGAAGGATTCACAAAGTATACAGAAGCTGTAGGTATAGCAGAACTTAGAGAAGCCATAGCTGAATACCTAAACAAGAGATATAGTACTGAGGTAAAACCTTCAGAAATAATTGTAACACCAGGAGCACTTCCAGCGATATATCTTGTTTATGCTGGTTATGTAGAGCCAGGTGATGAAGTCATCATAATAGAGCCTTCTTATCCACCATATACGGAACTTACGCTGTTTTGTAACGCTATTCCTAAATATGTACCACTTACATGGAAAGGTACGGAAAAAGGATTTGAGCTAGATCTAGATTTACTTAAGCAAAGCATTACCAAAAAAACAAAACTCATAGTTTTAAATAATCCACATAATCCTACAGGAGCAATCATACCGTCGAAATACGTTGATGAAATCTTGGAGATAGCTGAAAAGAATAATATTGTTGTTCTTGCTGATGAAATCTACAACGAACTTCTACTAGATAGTAATCCCAACTTTAAGTCCACTCTAACCTTTAATAACTGGAGAGATGTCGTAGCTTATGTGAATGGTTTCTCAAAAACATTCTCTATGACTGGTTGGAGACTTGGATACCTTGTTGTTAGGGAAGATGTAGCTAGTAAGTTAGCTAATATAGCTGTAAACATATGGTCTTGTTCAACATCTTTTGTCCAAAAAGCAGGTATCGTGGCTCTAAGGAGCGAAGAGTGCTGGAATTTTGTCAAACATATGATCGATCTTTATAAGAAGCGAAGAGATTTCATTGTTTCAAAACTGAAGAATACAAAGGGGATAGATGTGTGGCCAAGTAGTGCAACGCTCTACCTATTTCCATACATAGGTAATCTGCTTAATGAAATAGGTATGGATGTAGAACTTTTTGTTGAAAGACTCCTCTATGAAAAACATGTAGTTGTACTGCCTGGAACGGGTTTTCCAGATAAAGCTGGGGCATCGTTTATAAGACTTAGCTTCGCTTTAGATATAGATAAGATAGATAAGGGTGTAGAGAGAATTAAGGAATTCATAGAAGAACTTAAATAGGCCCATTAGATATATGGCATTAACAATAGTGTACGGTTATGGTATACACATATACCACAGATAATATGTATAATATGTATACATAATGCGTAAAGGAGTAATGCGTTATCCATATCCTCGATGTAGTAAACTAGAAAGAGGGAGCTGAAATAAATACGCTTGAAAGTATAGTTGTAATGTTTGTTCTTACTGTACTAGGATACATGTTTGGCAAAATACGTTCAAAGATCATTGATGTGTGTATGGATCTAGTTAACAAATTGCTATTTTATGTAGTTATACCGGCAATTATATTTAAAGCTATATATGGTAGTAATGATTTAGAGAACATTTCATCAGCTATTGTTACCTCAGGTACACACATATCATTAATGTTCATAATATCCTACATAACTTCATACGCAATTGGTATAAAGAATAGTAAAGAGTTATCAGCAATCATGATTTCATTGTCTATGCCTAACGTAGGGTACTTGGCTATACCATTATCGGTAGTTCTTATCGGTGATTCTAGATATGTAGTACCATACACGATAGCATTTAATATAGTTCTACCTTTATTGATACTCATACTGAGTATATTCTATAGTACTAACAACAGTAGCAAAATTAATTTGGTTAAGTCTGTACCATTCTTATTTTCTCTAGCGGTATCTCTATTCTTGAAATTCCTTAACATATATATAGCAGTACCGCAAATGATTTTCAGATCTATAGACATCATAATATTGTCTTCATTCGTGATTATAGGATACGAATTTTCGAAGATCGTCATCGATACTATGAAATCAAGCATCAAGTTTGTACTTCTTGGTGTCATAATGAGGTATATGGTTTCACCAATTGTGTTAATCCTTCTAATACTTCAGAATGGTTTGATCAATAACTTCAACTACTATAGGGGGCTTATGCTTCAAAGTGTTATGCCTCCAGCAGTCTCAAACATAATTCTAGCTAAAGTGTATAACCTAAAATCCGAAATAGTATCTATTCTAACAGTAGTATTGACTCCTATATCGATCACAATCACTATAGCAATATTTTCTATATTTCTGCCTTCCTGATTTTAATCTATAGCACAAATTTAGCGTAAAGCCTTAACGTTATTTTCTCTACGTACACTTTATTGAGGTATCTAAGTTCTATTAAGATAAAGGCCGATAGCATGTCTAAGAAGGTACCACATTATCATGTAGTGGGTTTATATGCACTACATCTTCAACATTATCGAATACAATACCAATCCCTATATGCACACAACTGCACATCAGTTTCTGCTTGCTAGACACTTTAGCTAGTTTTTGGTATAATCTCTTTATATGATCTAGGTCCCCACCATCACTGTTGCGTTTATACAGTAGGTAAAACTTTTCTCGACAAAGCTTTAAGGAGTTCCAATAATATTTTCTCGTGTACAGACTTTGTGATGTTTATAAAGAATAAGTATTGATTGCAAAGAGGTAAGAGATATATTAGTGTCGAATAAAACCCTCTAATAAACTTAAATTATGTAGAGAGAATTATCGGCCACTCTCTTGGTATCATTAATACATCAAATTCTAGTTCCTCTCTATCCACATGCCCTTTAATAGGTTTCTCTACTATGTTATTAATCAAGATCTCCAATATTTTTGCATCGTTTATCAATCTGCTGTTCAAAACCAGCCAAAGAGAAACAGTATATTCAATTAGATCAAATGTTGTACACTTGGCTATGTTCCTTAAAGATTTTTTGCTATACACACATTAAATTCCAGAGAATTTTTAGAGAATTTTTCTAAAAAATCTTGCGTATCTCTATAATAACCTATGGTATTCCTTCCAATAATATCCATAACAATTTTCTTGACATAGCCTTAGAGCTATCATATTTCAGCTTCTCATACAATAAACGAATTTTTTGCAATAACTTAACGCTCTAATCATATCGACTTTGAAGCGTTTTCTAACCTTACTAAATTATTTACAGGTGTAATCACTCTCTTTAATGCTTTCCCATGATCTATTTGCGTCACTTTACGTTAGTGTATAAATAATGATATAATCTAGATGCTAGGTGGACAAATTACCTTAAACGTTCATTAAGTTATTAAAAGATTCACGAGAATCATGTAATTAGAATCTACTATCAGATAAAACTCGAGCTGCAACTATAAGTGGGTGCCACACTGGTGCTGTGGCAGGCATGTACCCTAAGTCCGAGAAGAACAGATCATCAATTACAGTATTCCTCTCAATAGCTAGAGCAGCCACATCTATGTAGTGGGCTACAGATATATCCTTACCTACTACTTGTACACCTATGATAGTGTTATTTCTGTCTACAATCATCTTCATCTTTATTTCTACACTTCCTGGGTAATAATGAGCCTTTGTTCTAACACTAATTGTTTTAGCTCTAAAGTCTATACCATTTTCTTTGGCTTCTTTTTCTGTAATACCTGTTCTACCTATGTATAGGTCAAAGAATTTCGTTACAGCTGTCCCAACAACGCCTCTAAAGGCAAGAGTTCTTCCAAGTGCAGCATTGGCTCCAGCTACCTGCCCTTCCTTATTTGCTGTAGGAGCTAGAGGTATCCACACCTTTTTCTTAAGAACTCTATGATACTTTTCAGCTACATCACCAGCCGCATATATGTCTTCAATAGAGGTCTCCATATACTCATTCACAGATATTGAACCCTTTACGCCAAGTCTAATGCCTATATCTTTAGCTATTTCGGTCTGAGGCTTTATACCTATAGCTAGTACAACAGCATCAACATCGTAACTGCCATGTTCTGTAACAACCTTTTCAACTCTATCATTACCAGATAACTCTAAAACAGGTTCAGATAGATATAGCCCTATACCACTAGAAACAAGCTCTTCTTCCACAACTTTAGCTAGATCGCTATCCAGGGCACCTGCTAGAATCTGATGCTCTTTCTCGAACATAAGAACCTTCTTACCCAAGAATAAGGCGGCCTCAGCCATCTCTATACCTAGGTAGCTTCCACCAATAATCGCGATCTTGTCAGCATTTATAATCACGTTTTTTACATGATCAGCATAAGCCGGATGTCTCATGGTCACAACATTCTTAAGGTTAGAACCAGGTATTGTTATAGGAGTCGCACCGGTAGCTACAATAAGCTTATCCCACTTTATGCCTTCAACATCACCCTTTCTTTCAACACGCACAACCTTTTTATCGATATCTATGCCTATAGCCTTTGTATTTATGTAGACCTTGACCCCTCTCTTCTCTTCAAGATACTGTGGCGTATATGTAATCAAACTAGATCTATCCTTAACGAGGCCTTCAACGTAGTAGGGAATAGCACAGGGTCCATGCGTAACCATGTCTGTAGCTTCAATAAGAATTACATTTGTATTCGGATTTAATCTTTTAGCTCTAACAGCAGCAGAAGCTCCCGCAGCTCCACCACCTATAACGACTATATTCATTTTTGTCACCAAATGTGGTTAAATCGATTCGCAAAATAAAAGATTCTATTTAATGAAATATGGGTTTCCTTAGTTAATGGTTAGAGGGATCACTTGAGTAGATTGGCTTTAGCTAGAAGTTTCTCTAAGTTGTTTTTAACCATCTGTATAAAAGATTCAGTATCAACAATAGAGATACTACTACATTCAATTACTTTAGCTAGATCTTGTGTCACTATACCATCCTCTATAGTTTTGATTGTTGCATTCATGAGTATTTCGGCAAATTTCTCTATATCTTCTAGTTTGTCTAGTTCTGCTCTTCTCTTTAAAGCTTTTGCCCATGCAAATATTATTGCTGTTGGGTTTGTAGAGGTTTTTTCTCCTTTGAGATACCTATAATAATGTTTTTGAACAGTTCCATGAGCAGCTTCAGTAAGATAGTGTCCCTCTGGTGACATAAGTTCAGAGGTCATCATGGCAAGGCTTCCTGAAAAGGCTGAAGCAACCATATCTGATAGAACATCACCGTCATAGTTCTTCGTAGCCCAAATGAATCCTCCTTCAGATCTTATAGCTCTAGCATAAGCATCATCTATCAAATAGTAATAATAGTTTAGTCGTTTTTCACTAAACTGGTTTGCAAATTCTTCTTCAAAAACTTTTGCAAATATCTCCTTGAATCTAGCATCATAGATCTTGGAGATGGTGTCTTTAGATGCAAACCATACATCCATATGGACCATGATAGCGTATCTAAAGACCGATCGAGCGAAGTTTTCTATCGATTTATCTAGATTGTAATACGCTTGAATAACTCCGCTTCCAGGAAAGTTGCCGATGTTAATTCTGATTTCTTCACCTTGTAGTGATCTATAGATTATTTCAACTTCTCCAGGTTCGTTGAACTTTATGCCTGTTCCTGCGTATATATCTCCAAAAGCATGTCTAGCAACAACTATAGGTTTTTTCCAGAATCTAACAGCAGGAACGATATTTTTGACTATTATTGGAGCTCTAAATATAGTTCCATCAAGAGCTTCTCTAATAGTTGCATTGGGACTTCGCCACTCCTTCTTCAAGTTATACTCCTTAACTCTTTCAGCATTAGGAGTTATTGTGGCGCACTTAACACCTACACCTAATCGTTTAACAGCTTCAGCAGCTCTAATGGTTATCTGATCGTTTGTTTCATCTCTAACATTTATATGAAGATCATAGTACTCGACCTTAAGATCGATGTAAGGCTCTACAAGTTTCTCCTTAACCCAGTGCCACATAACTCTTGCCATTTCATCTCCATCAATCTCAACTATAGGCTTATCCATAGCCATACGCTTCAAAGCCATCACCTATACCATGCACTAAAAGTCTTCACCTGAGATTTAAGATTTATCAATAGACATTATAGTCAGAAATCCTTCTAGTTCACCACAGTATTTAAGTTCTGTCACTCTATAGCGTCCTGGATGATGAATGGGACCCTCGAAGATTCGATGAAGAAAGTCAGAGATACTGATACATCAACCATAGTAAGCGTGAGTAATAGTATGAGAATCGCTAAATTTCGGAGAAATATAGATAACAATGTAGCTGAATGTTACGTCTGCGAACGTAGATGTAGAATAGATAGTGGTAGAAAAGGTATATGTGGCAATTATGTAAATATTGATGGAAAACTATGTAGCATAGGCTACGGAAGACTTTAGTGCCTTAGAGAGTAGACCTATCGAAATCAAGCCCCTATTTCATTACTGGCCAAATAGCACATCCCTATCATTCTCGTTTTGGGGTTGTAATTTCTACTGTCCATGGTGTCAGAACCATCACATAAGTTTCAGACATCCAAAAGAAGATGACAAGTATATATCTCCTCAGTCTATAACAGCGTTAGCCCTTGAGAATAGCGATGAAGGGCTTTGCGCAAGTTTTAACGAACCCACGGTTTCCATCGAATACGTTCTCGATCTAGCGGAATTAGCAAGAGGTTATGAATTATACTTATCTATAGTTACGAATGGCTATCAAACAATTAGAGTAATTGAAGAAGCATTAGAAGCCGGTATAGACGGTTGGAGTATAGATATAAAGGGTTGCCCGAAAATGAAGAAAGCTCTAGTGAATATAGACCACTAGATTATCTATAGAAACGCTAAATACATAATAGATAGAGGAGGTCATGTAGAGATGGTGTACTTAGTGGTTACAAATACTAATGATTTAGATGAATGTATTGAATGGATTATAGATACCCATCTATCTACCGTAGGATCAAAAACACCTCTACATATCAACAGATACTATCCAGCCTACAAATGGTACGAACCTCCAACAAGTTTAGACAAACTTGTTTCAATAGCCTTGAAGGCAAAAAGAGAAGGAATAGAATTTGTATATTTAGGGAACATAGGAGATTCTTCGTTTGAAATAACCTATTGTCCTAAATGTAATAAAAAACTAATATATAGATGGATGTATAGAGTGAAAGAGTTCAACATGTATAGAGAGGGCGATGTGTATAGATGTCCCAGATGTAGTTATGAAATACCTATTAGGGGAAAATATATTCCGTGAAAGAACTATTAATATCGCAGCAAATTAATATTATAGTAACTAGAAACATATTAATACCTCCATACAACAAATTATTTACAAGCCTTATTTCTACTTCTAGTCGCATAAACAATACTAACACTTAAATTAGTTCTAGCGATACTTATAGAAGTAGATTAGCTATAATCTGCATGGTGTATTTTGTTGTCTATAGCTGTAGAGCCTAAGTTAGCCAAGATATTCATAGTCGAGGACAAGATTGAGACAATTCCCTTCATAGTACGTGTGAAGGGTGTAGGTTCTTCACAGGATACAAGATCTCTCTATGCTGTAGCTATAGATGCCAGCTGGTCTATGGATGGAGCAAAGATATTCAGAGCTAAGGAGGCAACCATACAGATGCTAAAGAACTTGTCTTCCGAGGATCTCGTCAATATATACAGCTTCAATAATAAAGTTGAAAGAATTGCATACATGGCTAAGGTGTCTAACTACGAAACTATAGCTGATTCTGTAGCTAGTATAAAGCTGGGCGGTGGAACAAACATCTACGGTCTCCTCAAGCAGATATACAGAGACTATATAGAGATGAAGAACAGTAACGGAAAAGTGGATAGCTTCAAACTAGTGATGGTTACAGATGGTGTTCCAACAACAGGTGTGAAAGATGAGACAAAGATAGCCGAGATGGCTAAAAAGCTAGGTGAAAATGTATCTATATCCCTGATTATCGGTGTGGGTAGCGACTACAACGAGAAGCTGTTGATGAATATAGCGACAAGCACCAGAGGTTTCTTCGAACATCTGAGTAATCCATCGAAGATACCCTCGATGTTTAACAATATAGCGTCTAGGTATAGAGGATTGTGTGTTAAGAACGTAAAGCTCTTCGTAAGATCGCTTCCTGGTGCTTCTATCTATATATACAATAGACCTGCCTACGCTGTTAGAGGAGGCATAGAGGTAGATGTAGGCGATGTATATAGTAATGAAACAATTGATATTGTTGGAGAGGTGGTGCTTCCTCCACAGAAGAAGGGTCTAATCCATATAGCATCTATATCAGCTAGCTATACCGATACAAAGGAAGTCTCTAGAGAGATATCTCCTCTGCCACTCTCTCTACCATGTCTTTCAAAGCCTTCGATAGAGTACCTAGATATAGATGAGAAACTGTTCAAGGAGTTCAACATGGTCAAGATGGCCTCTCTCCTAGCCAAAGACCTCTATGGGAAATCCTCTATAGTAGATATCAAGAAGATTATTGAGGAACTCGCTAATGCCACTCTTACCGTGGATCGTAGAGATCTCTACTCGAGAACAATAGACATAAGGGCTCAACTAGAACAGGAAGGATTTTCACCAGAAGTGGTTAAAAAGCTTATATCGCTTGTATCTAGGATAGTTAGCGGAAGATTTGAGTAAAGAGGTTGGCTTGATGTCGTCCGAGGGAAGAATTTTGGTCGCTATCTTGAAGAGTATTCACTCCACATCCCACCAGGTTGTGAAGCTCAAACCTAATAGTTACACAATTGGTAGAGACCCTGATTGCGATATAGTTATTGCAGATCCCTTTGTATCCAGAAGACATGCAAAGATATTCTATAGAGACAACAGGTGGTTTATAGAGGATGTGGGCAGCAGAAACGGTACATATGTGGACGGTGAAGATATAAGGGGTAGAGGAGCAGTAGAGCTCAAGGAAGGCATAGAGGTAGTTCTAGGGTTCTCAACGTTGTTAGTTAAGGGATTTGAAGAGAGCTAACTTTATTATCTTTTCAATAATACAGAGATTTAGATCCCTCGCCTCGGACTATAGCGTAATAATGCATTTTACGTCTAGGTGTTTATATGTTTTTACGTGTATGTAGAGACCTTGATAAAATTAGCGAATATATCTTTGATCCTGTGGTATTTTCTTCGATAATGTTAATTAAAGGTAGAAGGTTTCTCCGAAGAGCTTCTGATGAAGCAAAAAATCTAGCTAAACTTGTTCTAGAGATAATTAGAGAATCGCCAGATACTAGCTTAACACATTTTAGATTTGATTTAAGTGATAAGATCTATAGAGTTATTGGTTTAAAAGATATAGCTTTAGCTATTGTTCAAGAAGACCTCTCTGGACAAGTTCAGCTATATGGCACAGAAGTACTTCAATCGTTATCAGAGATTTTTAATAGTAGGGTAAATGTGAAAATGATTGTTGAAGAACTACCCCTATCTCAACTAGATAGCAGTATCGTAGAACTGCTTAAGCCTTGTATTGAAGAAGCTGAAAAAATATGTATATCGCTATGGAAAAGAAAAGGATTGTATTGGTTCATTATCGAAGATGTAGTAAGCGATAAAGGTAGTTATACATATGTATTTAAAGCTTATGATAAACAAGGTAGTACATATGCCTTAAAGGTATTGAAAGAGGATATAGTTGTAGGTAGGAGATTCATGGATGTAGTTAGAGGGTATATCCAAGGGCTAGTCGTAGCTACAGTAGATGATAGAGAATTTATTGATTTATTGGAATTGAAAGGTTATGACAAAGTAATCATAAAAGATCTCCTTCTGTACAAAAAATACATTACATCAGCAAAGGCTTTATTTATTGTAAAAGATAAATTAGATAAAGATGAGTACATGATCTATCCACCAACAATAGTTGAAGAATATGCATCATTAGGAGATCTAGAACGCTATATACAGCTCAATGGTGTTCGAAGTGTTGAAGAAACAATGTACATCCTTATAAGGATTGTTGGCGCAGTAGCCTTAGCACATTTATTCAATATAGTTCACCTAGATATTAAACCTAGGAACATCCTCCTCTATAGTAATGGAAATGAAAACTACAAATATGCGCCTAAGTTAAATGATTTTAGTGGAGCTGTTGGAGATCCAAATAGAGGATACAAATTTGTAAGAATAACACCCGGTTATTCAGATCCATTAGCACTTGCAAAAGGTATAGCCGACTTCAGTTATGATGTGTATAGTATAGCTATGGTGGTAGCATACACACTGGCGGGACAGCTACCGAAACACAGATTAGCGCTCAACATAATTATATTACAGAATCTATATAATTATCCTATTCCTATGGAGAAAATAGAAGATGATGAAAAACCGTTAAAGGAGTTCATAAAAAAGATAATCGATGGATCTCTACAGTTACGTAGTAAATCAATATCTATTCAGAATTTCGTGGAATCAATAAATGAAGATTTAGAACATCTAGATACAATATACATGCCATGGATAAATGATATACCTAAGTCTGTAGCAAGTGTGGTAAAGAAGGCATTAACTTTAGATGCAAACACTAGGTATAAGAATGGTGTAGATATGTGGCTTGAAGCAAAAGAAGCTCTACTAAGAGAGAAAATGGATAATCTCATCCCTAGATAGTGGTTTCCATTCCAGTAAACAGACATGTTTTTCAAGATCATCCTGTTACAAATATTATGTTTTTCAAGATCTCACATACACCTCGATATCCACCAGACTGTACTAATTAAGAGATCTCAAAGAGATACTTACTGTAGTTCATATCGAGAATAGTCAATGAGTCAGGTGTAGAAAATGGATGTATACATATCATATATAAACGTAAACAATCTAAATGCATTTCTTGAGTATTTGAAGCATAAAGGAACAAATTTCGAAGAGTACTTTCACACAGTTTTAGCAGATTCATCAGAATTTGAAATAATTGTATGTAACAGAGGAGAAAGCGGAGTTACCTACATGTTTGTACACTACATAGATACACATTATGCAGTTCTATCGGATATAGGCGAGAAGTCATCTGATAAAGAGATCCTGCAAGCACTTCTATCCGTTAGTAAAAAGAACTTGTGGAGGATATCAGTAGAACCAATAATATATGTAACAAATGATTACGACTTCATAAGGTTCATCAATAGCTATGTAGATAGTGCTCTAGAGGCAGAGATGAAGTATCTAGAAAAATATCTCAATTCCAGTGATAGCATTAAGAAGGTAATAGATATCAACTCCATTCTAGATATAGCCTATAGAATTAAGGAAATAAACGGTGGATCTAATGAGACCCTATATAGTTAGATTTGTCTCGTTATACTCTGGTGTCGGTAAAACGTTTATAGCGAGCCAGGTAGTTGCTAAGCTAAAGAATAGAGGATACCGTGTAGGTGTTATTAAGCACTGTACTCATGGCATAGAGATAGAGGATAAAGACACCCACAAGTATCTACATAGCGGTGCTGATACAGTAGTAGCTTCTTCAGCTAGTCTAGGGATAATATATCAAAGAATATGGATAGACTCACTTATTGATAACATTAAGTACATCAAGACACCAATAATTATGGTTGAGGGATTTAAAAACGTAGATATAGGTGATTCCATAGTTATTGTAGAGAAGAAAGAGGATATTTATGAGGTCCTCGACATAAAAAACATAATATCATATGTTGTTAGAGAGTACAAAAACCATAACAAAAAATACAGTGGCACACCACTATTCACTTTTGACGATATCGATGAATTAACAAATATCATAGAAAACAGAGCTATTGACTACATATATCAACAACTACCAAAAACAGATTGTGGTACTTGTGGATACGATAATTGCTGGATATTTGCTAAATCATATGCTAAAGGAGAAACACAATGGTGTCCCAGAGATTCAGAAGTTTCTCTAGTAATCGATGGTATGAAAATTCCGCTCAATCCTTATGTTAAAAAAGTTCTCAAATCAATAGTTTTAGCGTTTATAGATACTCTCAAGGATGTACCAAAGGATAAGAAGAAGATATCTATAGAGATCAATACGTGATACCTAAATTTGCCACAATACAGAAGATATCTGATGAATTATTGTCGAGTTAATTGATTATGAACATGGGTTTATCAATACATATTCGACTAGAACATATTAAGTCTGTAGAACCTGGTGTACTGGAACTGCATCTACATGGCTAGTATTACGGAAAATGTTAAGTTTATATCGATAATACGATTTTAGATCAAAATGTGTAGTAGTGATGGTAATACTCAACCTACAACTATGCTATTATCTAGATGTAGTTCTTGTTAGCAATCTTTGATATCCTTATTAACAGTATACATATTCTACATAAAGGTCTCAGTTTCATTTAGATTTAATACGGATAAATAGATATAAATTGAAGCATAAAGATGATATACTAGGTATTTTAATATGATCAAATTGGGTATCGTAGGACTTGGGGTTATGGGTACTCGTTTCTACAATTTATTGAAAAAGATGAATGTTAAGGTTGTTGCTGTATGTGATATAGATGAAACTAAGCTGAAATTATTCAAGAATGAAGAAGTAAAGGTTTACAGGGATTACAGATCTATGGCTGAAGAAGGAGGTTTCGATGGTGTCATTATAGCTGTTCCTCCACTATATCATGCAGAACATGCTATAGAATTTCTTAGCAAAGGGTATTACGTTTTTTTAGAGAAACCTATGGCTAATGATATTGATGGGGCTAGGAGAATTTTTGATGCAGCTAAAGGCAGGAACAGACTTTTTGTTGGTTACTGTCTTAAGTTCAATAAAATGTACCAGAAAGTGAAAAATTTAGTAGATAATGTGTTAGGTGAACCGAAATTCATGTGGCATATAGCTTTAGGACGTTTTCCACAGAGATCGTGGATACACTCTAAATCTATTAGCGGTGGTGTATTAATTGAACATGGATCTCATGTAGTCCACGTCTTTTATTGGTATGGTGGACCTGTTAAGAAGGTCTATGCTAATATGACTTACAATAGCAATGATGTTGAGAAAGCATTTACAGTCACTCTAGAGCATGTCTCGGGAACAGTATCAACATTTACACTAAGTTGGTTCGGAGGACACAATTGGAGAAAATGGGGTATCGATGGTGAGAAAGGTAGGATTGTTGTTGAAGGGTATCTCGAAGGTGAATTCTTAGTATCCTCTTCTGACGGTACGATGATTATGAGAGAGGTAGTATCAATGGATCCCATACATATGTATGAAGAAGAGTTAAAGCACTTTGTAGATACTATTGAAAGAGGAGGCAAATTTCTAGTAGATGAAGAAGAAGCGTTCATTGTTCAGAGAATAATTGATGCTGCATACAGATCGTCGCATGAGGGAAGAGCGGTACATCTTTGAAGAAGTCATCAGTTCGTGAGTTAGAAGAACCCTATTTCGATAATATGGAGGATCACGAATAATATCGGAGATGTGGTGTAATTCATAGAGATTATGTAGATACATATATCCTCATACAATGGATCTGAAGATCATATTAATTAAATCCGTATTATAACGCTATACATATCTCTAATGGGGTTAACTACATTATTATTCATTATGATTGCAACAGTTAGTCACATGAAGTTTTCAACTACAGCTATAAGGATTAGGGTTATGAAAACAACAATTATTGCTAGTCATTAAATAAGTTATTTGAGTCTATTACCATAGCTATCAATGTAGGTTATATCACTTAAGCTTTTTCTAGGTTTAAGTTGTGGAGATTCGGCTGGATAACCAAGAGCGATCATGGATATAGGGATATAGCTTGATGGTAAATTCAGTATCTTTTGTATATCTTCTATGTTCTTAAGCGTCTGGAGCCATACGGTTCCAAGACCTAGTGCATGTGCAGCTAACATTAAGTAAATTGTTGCATTAGCACAATCAACATGGTATGAATCTGGAGAAGCATTTTTATCGCATGCAACTACTATACCCATAGGTGCATCATTTAATGGATATGCCCATGGATGGACAGCGGCAAGTTTTGATTTAATCTCCTTATCTGTAATAATTATGAAAATCCATGGCTGTCTATTGCCTGCACTAGGAGCATATCTAGCTATGTCAAGTATTCTCTTCACGGTCTCCATATCAATGGGATTTGGCTTGAATTTTCTAATGCTTCTTCTAGTTAGTAAAAATTTTAATATGGTTTCTCTATCATGTTCAGATATACTCATAGCTGAACCCTATATCTTCTGCACGGTACCCCATATATTAACTGTAGATATTTGCACTAATCTGAATCAGTGGTCTATGTATGGACATAATCGTTGGAGATTCTATAGAAAGTAATTCATATAAATTATTTAACTGAGGCACAAATGAAATTGTGTATCGTAAGGTGAGTATTAATGGATCTTACTGCCCTGGTTTTTACAACAATAGCTGTTTCTTCATCTGGAGCTCTAAGTCCAGGACCTTTAACTGTAGCTACATTAGCTATAGGATCAAGGTATGGATGGAAGGGGGGAGGATATATAGCATTAGGCCATACAATGTTTGAAGTACCATATATTCTCACGTTATACTTTTTCATATCGTATATCAGAGATCTTTTAGAAGGATTTGTAGGTGATATAGTTACTATTGTAGGAGCAGGAACAGTTGTATTCTTTGCTGTAATGCTTCTAAAAGACTCATTTAAAAAATTGAGAGCAGTTGGATATCACGTATCTATAGATGGAAATACTGATAGCAAGTGGATAAAGTTCTCAAATAGCCCCGTCTTAGTAGGTATTGTTTTTACGGGATTAAACATATGGTTTCTCCTTTGGTGGCTTAGTATAGGCTTTGGACTCCTAATGTACATATCTGATATGGGTTTAACTGCTATCGGTATAATGTATCTAAGCCATGTATGGATAGATTTTGCTTGGCTCATTCTTGTTGCAGAAACAAGCAAGAGAGGAACACAACTTGTTGGAGCTAGGGGTTACTATCTACTCATGGTCTTTTTAGGAGCTCTATTACTTGTGTTTGGGCTAAACATAGTTCTAAAGAGATTTGCACAACTATCACTGCTGCCTTAAGCTTTTTAACCTTCACTATTTGGCTGAAATACTGGTGATAAGTTTTTGTGGCTGAAAGCGAGATCCATGTAACGCCTTGGGAAGCTGAAGCATTTGTAGATTACGACAAATTGATAAAAGTATTTGGAGCAAAACCTCTATCAGAACAAGAAGTAGATATGCTCAGGAAGTACGCAAATGGAGACCATATGATGCTTCGAAGAAGGGTATTCTACTCTCATAGAGATCTCGATATATACCTAAACAAATATGGTGAGGGTAGGAGGTGTATCCTTTACACAGGTCGAGGTCCCTCAGGTTCTACTCACCTGGGTCATCTACTTCCATGGATTTTTACAAAATGGTTACAAGATAGAATGAACCTTCATCTCTTTTTCCAGATGACTGATGACGAAAAATTTCTACATGGCAATGAGAAAAGTTTAGAGGAATACAACAGTTACGCATACGAGAATATGCTGGACTTAATAGCTCTGGGTATGGATGTAAACAAAACCCATGTTATAATAGATACAGAAGACATACGATATCTATACCCCATAGCTGTTAGAGTGGCAAAGAAGATAACGTTTTCTACACAGAGATCAACATTTGGGTTCACGGAATCAACAAACGTTGGCATGATCTTTTACCCCGTTCTGCAGATAGCTGTAGCTTTTCTACCAACGGATCTATTTAATGAACCTACAGAGGTATTGATTCCGGCGGCCATAGATCAAGATCCTTACTGGAGGATAGCTAGAGATATAGCTCCATCGTTAGGCTATCCAAAGCCTGCGCAAATACATTGTAAGCTTCTCCCGGGTCTAGACATTGGTGGAAAAATGTCTTCATCTAAACCTGAATCAGCAGTATATACAACAGATCCACCTGAAGTAGCGTATAAAAAGATCTTGAGGTCATATACTGGTGGGCAACCTACAATAGATCTCCAAAGAAAATTGGGCGGAAATCCAGATCTATGTCCAGTGTACAAGATGTATGAGATGATGTTCGAGGAAGATGATCAGAAGCTTTTTGAACGATACGACTCTTGCAAACTAGGAAACATTCTATGTGGTGAGTGCAAAAAAGAGTTAGCTGAAAGAGTCTCAAGGTTTGTAAAAGATCATCAGCTGAAGAGAAGAAAGGCTGTAGATCTTATCGATAAGTATCTCATAAGAAATAAGTTCGTCTTACCTCCAATTAGAGGATGAAAGCCTAGTTAAGTATCATATTTTTGTAAGATTAGTTGCTGAAGGCTTTCTTAAGTGTTTCGCCAGTTACTATGAGTACAGAATTTTTAGGCACTTTAAACAGTCTTGCAATCACATCGCATTTAGCTCTTAGTAGATGGAGAGATGGTGTTTTCCCTCCCTCTATATATGCTTCAGCATTAGCTATACCTTTGGCTATAACAAAACCTTTATCTATGTATAGTACGGGTGATAAGTTTCCATAGGTTTCAATAACATCTATATCGTTGAGTTCGATATCATTTCGCAGAATATCTATTTCATAGCTCTCTTTTCTAACTACTATAGAGACCCTATAACCATTTAGCTTAAGTGCTTTAGCGAGCAGTAAATCTATAGCAGCTTCACCTGCATTATCGAGCACGATATACACATCTATATTCTTTGGAACCTCGACCTCTTCCTCAATAACAGGTTTATCCCATATACACTCCTCTATGTTCTTAGCTTCGTAGCCCAGAACAGATGTATCAACAATATTTGCTGCAGCAGATATCCTTAGAGCTTCACGAAGATTCCACCCAACGCTTTCCAAGTATTTCTCTACGATAACTGAAAGCCTTCTACCTGTTTCATTTAGCTCTTTTTTGACATCTCTATAAGGATCAAGGTTTTCTGTAAGCTGTTTCACTATGTTAAAGGAGTAAGTGAAAGCATATGTTCTACTGTAGTTTTTCCTGATTATGTTGGCCAGCTCTATCAGCATTTTATCGAGTAACTCAACCTTCTTTAGATTTATCATGTCTTTTGATCTAGAGTATATTAGACACAGTTTACATAAACCGTTATCGATCCACAAGACTATTAACAACCTCTATAACTTTCTTTAGATCTTCTACACTTATATCTCCCATAACTCCTATCCTTATGGTATTGTTCTTTAGCTCACCCATACCTCCAGCAATCACATAGCCATGCTTCTTTAGTTCATTAATTATATCCGTGGGCTTATCAGCATAGAATGCCGTTACTGTGTAGCTTCTCAATGGCTCTTCTGCTACAGGTTTCAATTTAAGTGATTTATATAGCAGCTCAGCTTTCTGTTTATGTAGTTCATGGTATGTCTCTATCCCCATATCCAATATAATCTCTAGAGCTGCATCCAGTCCATATATAACGTTTATAGGTGGTGTGTATGGGGGATCTGCTTTATCGAGTCTCTCTATGAATTTTCTGAGACTCATTGATGGTGGGATAGGTGATTTTGCTCTTGGCTCTACATTAATGTAGATTATGGCTCCTCCTGGAGGCGCCATAAAGGCTTTTTGTGTAGCTGTTGCAACTACATCAACTCTATGTCTTATTGGTTCAGCAGGTAATGCTGAAACACTATCAACTATTAATATTGCTCCTAATCCTTCAGCTATTTTCTGTAGTTTATCTAGATATCTATTGGTTACACCCACACTAGTCTCGTTATGTACTACTGTTATGGCTTTTACGTTTTTCAGCTTCTTAACAAAATCTTCGACAACATCTGGTGGTGGTGGATGTATACGGTACCTAAGCTCATAAACCTTTGCACCCCTGGATTTAGCTGCTTCAGACATTCTTTCACCAAACTCTCCATGAACTATAGCGACTACCTCTTCTCCTGGATCTATGTAATTGTATATGGCAGCATCTACAGCAAATGTACCTGTGCCAGGTGCTATAATGGGAATTCCTTTGTAGACCTTAGTTAAATTGTCTAGAACTCTTCTAAGGGTTTTTCTAAATTCATCAATTCTATGGAATTCTGGTTGTCTTGCTGTAGCTTCTATAACCTTCTTTGGTAATTGGACAGGACCTGGGGTGAGAAACTTCATCTCCATCTAATCGCCTCCATAATGTTTTCGATAAGTTCATCAGATATTTTCTCTAGAGCTTCAATAGTTTCAGCACCAATGTGCGGTGTGACTATAACTTTGGGATGTTTTATGAGCTCGAGGAGATGAGGAGATCTTGGAGGTTCTTCTTCAAGAACATCAAGAGCTACACCTCCAAGTCTATCTATATGTTTTAAGAGAGCAACACTATCTATGACTTCACCTCTGCTCGTGTTCACGATTATCGCTCCGTCTCTAACTAGAGATAATGCATGATCGTTAATCATATGGTATGTCTGTGGAGTTAATGGTACATGGAGTGATATGATATGACTTTCCTTAAGAAGCGTTTCAAGATCCACTTGTTTTCCACCGATAACAGACATCTCTAAATTGATGTTCCTTACATCATGTACTAAGAGCTTCATGCCCATAGCCTTGGCATACATACCAACCCTGCTACCTATTTTTCCAAACCCTACTACGCCAATAGTCTTTCCATAAAGCTCTAGGCCTCCATAACGACCCTTGGGCCATTCACCTTTCTTAACTCCATCAATATAGAGATGCAGATTCCGAGCAGCAGTGATCATAAGCCCTATTGTTAGTTCAGCAACACTTATACATGATGCTTGTGGAGCATTTACAATAGCTATACCCTTGCTAACCGCATAATCAACATCAACGTTATCTAGGCCTATACCATATCTAGCGAGTACCTTTAATCTTTTTCCTCTAGCGATAACCTCTTTATCTATCTCGAGACGGCCTCTGAATACAAGTATATCGTACTGTTCAACTATCTCAAGAAGAGATTTGTAGTCAATTCCAGGTCTATAATCAACATCTATAGCTCTATCTCTAAGTTTGTTTATTGTTTTTTCTGATACTTTATCAACTATTAATGCACGCAATTTATCGACAAAAGTGATTCACCAAATCATTGCTTGTAACTGTGGGTTATATAAGCTTAGCTGAATAAAGAGAGAACTAAGTTGATCCTTGTTCTAGAAGGCATTAATGTACCGAACTTTAATGAGAAGTACATGCATAGGTACGGGTTCCACACCATAGAGATACATGTTTCTGCACATAGCCATTATCGCTATATATATAAATTTGGAGTAGGAGAATCCTGCCTCAGATCGTTAATATTACGAGGGAGATCGGTATGGATAGCACATATAACAATGGGGTATTTTTTAGAGATATATATCCATTTCATGATGTCCCACACGTAGGTCGTATAGATGATCGTGAAGTAACTGAAAACCTTAGCAAGATACATTTAACAGATACAACATTGAGGGACGGTCAGCAAGGATGGAGGATGTTTAGTATAGAAGAATGTGAGAAAATATACGAACTTTTAGTAGATATCGGCAGAGCTATAATAAGTACCGAAGTATTTCTGTATACTGATAAGGATAGAGAAGCTGCCAAAAGGTTAATTAGTTACGGCTATGAGTATCCTAAGGTGATAGGCTGGATTAGGGCTACACATTCTGATTTACAACTAGTTGTAGACGCAGGTTTAGATGAAACGGTAATGCTCACATCTATATCAGATTACCACATAAGATACAAGTTTGGTGTAACACGTGAGGAAGCTATTAAGAAGTATCTAGAGGTTATTGAGAAGGCTCTAAGCCGTGGAATAGCTGTAAGAGCATCTCTTGAGGATATAACTAGAGCCGATATCCATGGGGTTGTCATTCCTTTTATTAAAAAACTGTTAGAGCTTAGTGAAAGATATGGAGTTCCCGTAAAAATAAAGTTACCAGATACCCTCGGATTAGGGCTACCTTTCTATGAAGTGTCATTGCCGAGAAGCATACCGAGGATAGTGAAGACTATAAGAAGCTTAGGGATTCCACAAGAGTATATAGAGTTCCATGCACACAACGACCTAGGTCTTGCTGTAGCCAACCAGATCGCGGCATGGATGTATGGAGCAGCAGCAGCTAACTGTACTATATTCGGTATAGGTGAAAGATCTGGTAACTGTCCTCTAGAGATCATGACCATACATTATGCAGGTATAAAAGGATCACAAGATATCAATCTCAGAGCAATATCTAAGATACCTGAAGTTTTTGAGAAGATGGGGTATAGAGCCGTAGACCATTACCCCATACTCGGCAAAAATGCCTTTAGAACCAAAGCTGGAATACATGTTGATGGACTTATGAAGAATCCCGAGGTATATCTACCATTTGATCCTATAAAGATCTTAGGTATACCTTATTCGGTATCTATAACACCTTATGCAGGTAGATCAGCTATAGTATTATGGATGAGAAATTACCTCGGCTGTAATGGTATAAGTAAGGATGATCCCAGAGTGATTGAAACATACAATGATATTGTTGATTACTTTAATAAATCAGGAAGAACAGAACCTCTAACAGATGAAGAAGTGGAGAAATTCGTCAAGAAGCATTTTCCCGAGCTATTCAAGTAAGAAAAAGGTACCAAATCATTTATATCACTAACAATTCCGTTCTGGTGTATGACTTTGGGTCTAATAGATGTACTCCTATCTAGAGTAGTAGGTAAAGATGTTGTACCAGGAGACATAACAGTAGTTGACGTAGATGTCATATATGCTCAAGATGGTACAGCACCATTAGTTATAGATGTTATAGAAAGAGAACTCGGTATTGATAAGCTTTTGGCTTCAGATAGAACATTCTTCTTTATAGATCACTCATCACCAGCGCCTCATGTATCTGCAGCTACTGTTCATAAGGAGATGAGGAAATTTGGTAAAAAACATGGTGTACGTGTATATGATGTAGGTAGTGGGATATGTCATCAGGTTGTTGTTGATGAAGGTATTGTAAGACCCGGTATGATTGTTATGGGGGCAGATAGCCATACACCTACCGTAGGTGCTCTAGGTCTTTTCGCGCTTGGAGTTGGAAGTACTGATGCAGCTATAGCTACAGCCTATGGGAAGCAATGGGTAAGGGTTCCACCAACAATGAAGATAGTTTTGGTGGGGGTTCCCCAAATAGGTGTGATGTCTAAAGACATAATACTTAGTGTCATAGGTGAATTTGGTACAGATGGAATGATAGGTAAAGCTGTAGAATTCCATGGTGATACACTTAGACATCTATCTATGGATGCTAGACTCACACTAACCAATATGTGTACAGAAATGAGTGCGGAATCTGCTGTTATACCTGTTGATGATGTAACTAACGCTTGGCTTAAGGAGAGAAATATAACGCATTACAGGTTCATAGACTATGATTCAAAGAGATCGAATTTCATTGATGAGGCTATATTCGAGGTAGATAAGATAGAGCCTGTTGTAGCAGCACCACCAGATGTAGATAATGTTGTTACAGTAAATGAAGTTGGTAATGTTGAAATAGATCAAGTGTTCGTAGGATCTTGTACTAATGGTAGGCTTGAAGATATGGAAATAGTTGCCCGAATACTAAATAAGAGAAAGGTCCATAGAAACGTTAGATGTATTGTTTCACCAGCTTCACGAAGAGTATATATAGAGGCTCTTAAAAGAGGATACATAGATATTATCGTTGAAGCTGGATGTGTCATAGCACCACCTACATGTGGACCTTGTGTAGGAGCCCACATGGGGATATTAGGTGAAGATGAGATAGCAGTATCAACAACAAATAGAAACTTTCCTGGAAGAATGGGGCACAAGAACAGCAAAGTCTATTTATCATCACCAGCAGTAGCTGTAGCTTCAGCTATCGAAGGAAAGATAGCTGACCCTAGGAAATATCTTTCTTAGAGGTGGTAAACTTGATTATAAGAGGCAGATGTTGGAAATTAGGTGACAATATAAGTACAGACCATATAATATCGGGTAAATATAAGTTTAGTGCTATTGATAAAATAGAGGCTATGGTTCCACACGTTCTCGAGGAAGTTATTCCAGAATTCTACAAAAAAGTCAGTAAGGGAGATATAATAGTTGCTGGAAGAAATTTTGGGAAAGGATCAAGCAGAGAACAAGCTCCAAGGCTTCTGAAGATCGTTGGTGTGGCAGCCATAGTTGCAAAAAGTTTTGCTCATATATTCTACAGAAACTCAATAAATATAGGACTACCCGTTATTGTTGCACAAAAAATACCTGACGTTACTGAGACAGGAGATATTGTGGAGATAGATATTAGTAAAGGTGTGGTAAAGAACTTAACTAAAGATATTGAAGAATTGATAGCTCCTTTTCCAGGAGAACTAGCTGTTATAGTTGAAGCGGGAGGCATTATAGAGTACATTAAGAGATATGGCGGTCCTCCATGGCAAAGAGGTACAAGATAGGTGTTATTAGAGGCGATGGAATAGGTCCCGAAATAATTGATTCGACATTAGAAGTTCTTCAGCACCTTAATCCAGGTATAGATTTTGTAGAGATTTCTGCAGGATACGAATACTATAAGAAAACAGGTAAAGCAGTAGAAGATACATTCTTTGATACTATTAGAAATCTTGATGCAGTTTTGAAGGGTCCTCTCTACACACCTCCTCATGACCCTAATTTCAAGAGTGTAAATATACTTATTAGGAAAGAGCTAGATCTCTATGCAAATATACGTCCTTTCAAGAGTTTTCGTGGTGTTTCTCAGAAAGTGTTCAATATAGTTATCTTTAGGGAGAATACCGAAGGTGAATACGTAGGTATAGAGGGCATGTTTAACAATATAGCAATCTCATTAAGAATCATAAGTGAGAAGGGGTCTAGAAGGATATGTGATCTAGCTTTTAGATACGCAAAACTTCTTGGATTTAAGAAGGTATCAGTAGTGCATAAAGCAAATATACTTAAGGTAAGTGATGGACTATTTAGGAGGATATTCTTTGATGTTGCTAAGAATTATCCAGATATAGCGGCTAATGAGATTATAGTTGATACTGCGGCTTACATGCTTGTCAAAAATCCTGAAGATCTACAGATTCTCGTTACACCCAACCTTTATGGCGATATACTTTCAGACCTAGTTGGAGGACTTATGGGAAGCCTAGGTCTATGCGGATCAGCGTTAATAGGTGATACAATAGGTGTTTTTGAGCCTATACATGGTGTCGCTATGGATATAGCTAGTAAAGGTATAGCTAATCCCGTAGGAGCGATGATGGCTGCTAAAATGATGCTTGAGTACCTAGCTCAAAGATACAGCGATTCAACCCTTATTGAAAAGACTAGAGCATTAGAGAACTCTATCTATACCGTTATAGAGGATAAAAAGATTTGGACACCTGATCTCGGGGGAAACTATAAAACGAGAGATGTAGCTAAAGCGGTAACAGAAGAACTAAACAAAATTTTGTATGCTTCACTTAGATAAGAACTTGTAGTTCACATAATTAAGGTATAGTAAGTTTTTTAACCCCTATACGTAGTATAGGAATAACTTGGTGAATATCTTGGAAACATAAATACTGAATTCAATATGTATAGAGTTGTAAAAGAGGAAGTATTTCTAAGATGTACCAAATGTGGACATGAATATGCACCGCTTCCCAGATTATTTATGTGCCCTAAATGTGGTTCATTATTAGATGTTGTCATTAATAATGTGAAGTTTGAATGGAACAAGGCTAAGATTAGGCGATTCGGTGTATGGAGATACAGAGAGTTATTACCCATAAGAGATGATGTAGAACCTGTAACAATGTGTGAGGGAGGTACACCATTAATTAAGGCTTTAAACCTATATGAGAGAAAACACGTAGCTATACCTAACACCTATATAAAATTTGAAGGAGCTAACCCCACAGGTAGTTTTAAGGATCGTGGAATGACTGTAGGAGTAACTATAGCGAAATACGTAAATGTTGATGGTGTAGTAGTAGCAAGTACAGGAAATACAGCCGCTTCAGCAGCTGCTTATGCAGCTAGAGCTGGACTTAGGTGTATTGTAGTTCTACCTAAAGGATCTGTTGCTAAAGGTAAAATAGCTCAAGCTCTTCTACATGGTGCCGAGATCAAAGAGGTAGAGGGATCATTCGATAACGCTCTTGAAGAAGTATTTGAATCTATTGCAGATGGCGAGTTTAAGAATATGTATCCACTAAATTCCTATAATCCATGGCGTCTAGAGGGACAAAAAACAATAGCCTACGAGATAGTAGATGAACTTGGAAAGGTACCAGATTATGTGATAGTACCGGTTGGTAATGCAGGAAATATTTCAGCCATATGGAAAGGATTCAAAGAGCTCTATAGCTTTGGTTACATAGACAAACTTCCTAAGATGATAGGGGTTCAAGCGGAAGGAGCAGCACCACTAGCATCAGCATGGAGAGAAAGACTTTCTGAACCTCTGTATGTGGATAAACCAAATACTATCGCCTCGGCCATAAGAATCGGGAGACCAATCAATTGGCCTAAGGCATTCAAAGCCGTTAAAGAGTCTCACGGTTTCTTCATTGACGTTAGCGATGAAGAAATAATTAACGCAATGAAACTATTGGCTAGAGTTGAAGGACTAGGGGTAGAACCTGCAAGTGCAGCATCCTTAGCTGGGCTGATGAAATGCGAGAAAGAGGGTGGAATTGATAGGGATAGTCTTGTGGTACTTATAGCGACAGGTCATGCGTTAAAGGATCCTGACACAATTATAGGTAAGATAGTTGTATAGATTGTGAAAATGAGTTTAATGGTAATAGTTAAACGTTTATATATCCCTGTATACATAAACTAATAGAGGTTTCGACATTGTATATTCCTAAGTTATTGTGCACTCAACATCCAGACGCTACTGCAAAGATTACTACCCAACAGGAAGTTGATGAAGCTCTACAGGGATACACCATGTATAGTTGCGATGAGGTTATGAGCGATTATGAAGGAAAGTTAACACCATATGCTCAGCCTAAAGATATTGTTCTTAGATCTTATGAGCTCGAAATCCCTATAGGAGAGAAGTTCTTTGTAACGCCTAGGATACCCAATCCTTCGCTAGAAGATTTTGATAGAGTTGATCTATCAATAGAAGCAGGTCTTATAGCAAACTACTATTCCTATAAAATAATGAATGTTCAGGCTGTCAGATGGTTCATTTTGCCGATGGTTGAGGACCGTAATGTTGTTAGATTTGTGCAGAGATTAATAATAATGAAAGAGAAAGTGTTAAGCGAAGAAGTTAATACCCAGATGTTTCCCGTACAACTTATACCTCTTATTGAGGAAACCCATAAACATATGGTTGTACATGACTATGTTTCCACAATTATGACTGTACTCAATGAATTTGATGCCGAGATAAACATATTAAGAGTATTTCTAGGTAAAAGTGATGCTGCTGTAAGAAGTGGTCATATAGCTTCCTCTCTATCGCTTATCTATGCATTAAGTGAGCTTGAAAAGTTAGCCAAAGAATATGCTATAGAGATAAAACCAATTATAGGTATGGGTGTACCACCATTTAGAGGAGCCCTAAATAATCCAGAATTAGTTGAATATGAGGTTCAACGCTATAGAGGATTTTCTACTGCAACTATACAATCAGCCATAAGGCACGATATACCTTACAGAGACTATATTGTTGTAAAGAATGCAATACTAGCAAATATAGATACGAAACCAAAGTCTATACCTCTATCTTCAGATATTATAAACTTCGTAGATCAAGCTACTAAACTCTATAGGAGGTTAGTGTCTAAGTATTGCGATATTATACAGAAGTTAGCAAATAATGTCCCAGGAACTAGAGAGAGAATATCTTGGAGAAATTATGGAAGACTACTTCCACTTCAAAATGAGGCACTCTCAGTTCCTCGTGCAATAGTCTACACATCAACTTGGTATGCAACCGGAATACCACCGACATATCTTGATGCAGAATTCATAATAGAGATGTATAAACAGGATAAACTTGACGAAATTCTCAAACTAGTTCCCTACCTAGATAAGGAATGGCTCTATGACTCTAAATTCTATGTCCGTGGGATAGCTGTAAAGAGACTCGATGAAGATATCGTTAAGAAGATTGACGAAGCGCTAGACATAATGGGTGTAAAGCCTGAACCTATAGATACTTACAAATCTCTTCTAATGCTCAATCCAGTTGAGCTACACATAATAGCATTAGGTAGGATAAGAGGATTTTTGGGATAAGTAGCTAAACCTTCACTATATTGAATCGAGAAGCTTTTCTAAGTCTATTCATTATCGCTAAACCTATGCCAATTTCTGGAAATCCTTCAACAATAGCTATATCTACACCCATTCTATCAACATCTCTAAGTACCTTAAACAAATTCTTAGCAATCTCATATAGATTGTATCTAGATCCTATAACTACTGTATTTAGTTCCAGAGCTTCGTACTCTTTAGCAGTTTCTCTACTAGCAACAATAACATATCTATGAGTTGAGTAATTTCTAACAACCTCGACAACGCTATTGGTGTACTCTTTCAGATCACGGTAATCTGATGATTCAACAACAACAATAGGCGTTTTTGGAGCATAGTGTCTGTATCTAGTACCGGGAGCAAGAGCAATATCGCTTTCACCCAAACCTTTCGCAAAATTCGGTACTACAATATCCTTCCCTAAAATTTCTTTCAACTTTTCAACGGGTAGAGATCCTGGTCTCAAAAGTTTAGGTGGATCTGTTGTTAGATCCACTATAGTTGATTCTACACCAAGAAATGTCTCACCAGCGTCAATGATTATGTCAGCTCTACCAAACATATCTACATAGACATGATGGGGTATAGTAGGACTAGGTCTACCAGATATGTTAGCACTAGGAGCAGCGAGAGGACCAATACAATCTATAAGTCTCAATGGTACAGGATGAGCAGGCATTCTAACAGCAACCGTAGGTAGTCCTCCAGAGATCTCATGAGGAACCTCTTTACGTTTTCTCAGTATAAATGTTATGGGTCCTGGCCAAAGCTTTTTCGCTATATCTTTAAAGTTATTTGGGGCATCCCCAGTTACTTCATATAAATGATCGAATTTAGATATATGAATAATTAATGGATTATCTATAGGTCTCTCTTTTATGGTGAATATTTTCTTGATGGCATGGACATCGAACACATATGCTCCTAATCCGTAGACAGTTTCGGTGGGGAATACAACTGTAGTGCTTCTACCCGTAATTTCTTTACAACACTGCTTCAATATCTCTTCATCGGGGTTTAGTGGATCTATTCTGAATACTCTTGTTTTGACCATAATTTATCAGCCTATAGAGATATCTATAGGTAAATCGTATATATCTTTAGCTATAGCTAGAGCTTCAGCTAAGTCGGTAGCTATGGGTATACCTATAGTCTCTAAGTCTTCATCTATATAATCTGTGTCACTTATTCGAAAGGTCCGCGGATTTCTTAAGATTACTATACTCTTTACTTTATTCACAATAGCGGCTATACCATCTAGCACCTTGTCACCAATAAATAGCACTTCATCAGGATTTATATCAATAGATTTTATAGCTTTAGCAAGTTGTTCAATTCTGTTAGATGCATCTTCTCTTGATGCTAGAACACCTAAGAACTTATCACAGTTACAGAGCCCCATCTTATATACTATTTTTTCGGCAGCAGATCTACTTTGCATTGTTACAAAACCGATTGGTATGTATCTACATACCCTTTTCAACAGTTTATCAGCATTATCTAAAATAAGCATCGAATCTACAGCACTATTTTCAATATCTTCTAAGTATTTGTGTATGTATATGAATTCATTAGATCCATAGTATTTTGATACAAAGCCCAAGAACGTTTTCGTAGATGTTAGTGATAGAGATTTTATCTTAATTAAAATATTGTCCCAGTCTATTGGCAGAAGCACTATTGTTCCATCGATATCAAATATTATCGTACCTATCTTCTGTTTCACCATAAGTGCGCATCCCTCAAATTTCACTAGCTATTCGAAAAACTAGTAATATCTTATAGGTCTTTAAGGCATAGTTGTTAAAATGAATCTCACCTTATGGAGATGAAGGCATAAAGTTTTGATCTTCAATACTAGAGGACTTGATCTTCAATGTAAACGAAAGCATCTATAAGGTTCACTATCTCTTTATGAACCACAGAATCAGTTATAATCTCTTTACCAGCTGTATAGCTGAGGTCGAAGTAATTATGAAGACTCAGAGGTATATGTCTTCGCTTATGATTATAGCTCTCCTTATTTTAGTACTTTCACAACTGCCTGCTCCTGCTAAGGGATATATAGATGCTAAAGATATACTTATAGTGTATAGATCTGACCAAGATCTAGACATTATAACAGATCTAGGTTGTAATGTAGAGAGAATATATAGAATGTTCAACATAATCTTAGCCCATTGTCCCAATAATGTAGTTGAACGGCTAAGATCTATGAACTTCAATGTTTTTTACAACTATAATGTCAGCATAGATGTTACTATCGAAAAATTTAAAGTATTAACTTCATCTATATTTGATTATAGTAGGTACCAACATCAGGAGTATGATAAGGTACCTTTCTACTGGTCATGGGCAATATCTAGAGTTTCTTCAGATATTGTCTGGAGCTATCTTGGTGAAGAAGGAGCGGATTCTGTTATCGCTATACTGGATACAGGCATAGATCCCACACATCCTCTGATTGCTGGTAAACTTATTGGATGGATAGAGTTTGACTCCAAGGGTAGACCCATATGCTCTTTGCCACATGATACACATGGTCATGGAACATGGGTTGCCAGTATAGCTGCTGGTGGCGATGGTGCTAAACATATTTTTGGTGTAGCTCCTAAATCCAAAATACTCTCGGCATCAGTTCTACCTGGTGGAAAAGGTACGGTGGCTCAGGTTTTAGCAGGACTTGAATGGGTTCTAGAACCTTACAACTGTAGAGGCATAAAATTAGGAATAAGAAAACCTGATGTAGTATCTATGAGTTTTGGGGCTACAGGCAACTATTCTAACGTACTCTTGTTAGCTATAGCTAAAGTAATAGAGAATGGTATCATTCCTGTAGCTGCCATAGGAAATAGTGGTCCCTATACCTCCTCCAATCCCGGAAACATATGGGGAGTGATAGGTGTAGGAGCTGTAGATCTAAACAATGATGTAGCAGTATTCAGTAGTTACGAAGAAGTTGAATGGCCAGATCCTCCAGAAACATGGCCATTTAAAGGTAGATATCCTAACCGATACATAAAACCCGATATAGTTGCGCCAGGTGTTGATGTAGCAGGTGCTTTTCCTGGAGGATTAATAGCTATTGGCAGTGGGACAAGTGCTGCTGCACCTGTAGTGGCAGGAATTGCTGCTATCGTTAGTGTTAAGTTAAGGAGCCAAGGTTTTTCTGGTGCTTTATTGGTAGAGAAGGTATATGATGTATTGACATCAACAACTATGGCTATCGATCATCCAGGCGCAGGAAAAGGTCTTATTGATGCTTATCTTTCTGTGGCTAGAGCTAAAGGTGTAAACTTATTAAGCGTAGATATAGATGTTCATGCACATTCAGCTAAACCCTTAGATAGAATATCATTGAGTATAAATGGGGTTAAAGAAGGTGAACAAATAGATATATACATATCTGGTGCAAAAGTATATAGCGGTCTAGTATCTTCAAAACCTATAACTGTTGAAATACCTGTGACACATATGTATATGAATACTATAACTGTTGTAGATAGTAAAGGAGTTCTTTATGGAAAAGACTTCATATATATACTGCCTCAATTGTTGGTAGATTATGTAGGCTTCTGGGGAAAGGAGATCAAGGTTTTAGTCACAGGTATAGGTATAGGAGATACCTTAGGGATATACTTAGGGAATAACCTATTGACGCTAGATTTTGCGAACTTAAGAGGCAGCTACATATCATATCTCTTAATACCATATGCTGAAAAAGGTGAATACAATCTAACAGTTATAGACTTCTCGACACCCACCATCACACTTACTTCATCAATAGTTATAAGACCATATCTCGATACAAACGTGTCAATAGTGACACAGACAGTTGTTCACAATATTACTAATACGTATATTGTGTCTTTTCCTGTGGCTGTAAACCTTAAACAATACTATATAGCGGGATCCATAGATTTCATCGATATAGTCACCTATAATATCACGCTAGATAAGGTATCAGTGTTAGCAGTATATCCAGCTCCAGTTACGCTGGATATAGTTAATGTTACATCCTTAGGAAGATACACATATAGGTTATGGATGAAAATAGGTTCGCAGATTCTTCAAGAGACTTATGCTGTTATAAATGTAACATTACTAAAAGATGGTGTAAATCTTCCATACATTCTTGTTATAAGAATAATACCTAAAGATCCATACGAGATAATCCAAAACCGTATTGAGGAAATGATGTACAGAATTACCCAAAATATGACTACCATATCAATGATCTATAGCAAGCTAGAGAATATAGAAGATATAGAGATGAAGATCAATAGGTTAAATAAAGATATAAACAACATGTCCATGGATCTTTACCTCTTAAATTCATCGATAAGGAGTCTTGCTCAAAGAATTGATATAGATCTAAAAGAGATGACCGAAAAGGCAGATCATGTAACTTATACTACCTTTCTAGCTATAGTTTTGGCCGTAATATCGATAATTATTACAATACGTCTATCGCGCAAAACTACCTAAACTAGGAAAGTAGAAACTCAAGATGTTTTCAATTTTTATTTTATTACCAGCCAGTCTGTAATTGAAAAAGATGATCGGTGAAGACTATGGTTAGGGTATGTATTGGCAGCAAGAATCCAGCTAAATTAAAAGGGGTTGAGAGGGCTTTTAGGCAGTTCTTTGATGTGGTTAAAGTTGAAGGATATGGTGTTGAAGGTGTGCCCAAACAGCCTATTGGTTTAGAGAATATACTGAGATTCGCTAGATATCGAGCTGAAAAAATTAAAGAGATTGATGCTTTGTGCGATTTTTATCTAGGTATTGAAGCTGGATTAATGAATATAGAGGAAATCGGGTATTTTGATGTTCATATAACATATTTAATCGACAAAAATAACAGAACATCTTACGGCTTTTCTCCTGCGTTTGCCATTCCTAAAAAATTTGTAGAGTTTCTTGTTTCTGGAGTTTATGAAGAACTTGAAGAAATCGTTGATACTCATTATGGAACATCAAATATTGGTGATAAGGGCGGTTTTATAAGCTTGTTGACGAAAAACAATGTTGTGAGGGAAGATCTTGTTTATTATTCTGTGATTATGGCATTGATACCAATAATTAATTCAGATACATACTTAGAGTAGACTATTGATAGGCTCAGATAAGTTACATAAAATTGCTAAATAACAATGTGAATCCAATTCTATGGATCTTCTGTAAGCAATTCAGGAGCTGAAAGATTATGAACACGTGCTTCAGAATTCAATATATGGAAACCAATCAAAAGAACTAAGCCGATGTACACAATGGTGGACACTAAAGCAACTATGACTAGTAATAAAGAAGTTATCAAATCTAGATGTCAAGATCGTAAGAAGAGAACTAAAGCTCTATAATGGTGTCTTGTGTTGGCACTTCATTGAATAATCCATTGATTAAAGCTATAACAGTACCTCGAACCCTAAATTCAGCTGAAATCCTCTTTTCTTTAACTCTGTACGTAGTCATTGGATAGGGAGGCAATATATATTCCTTTAACCCTATGACTGCGTTTCCATCAATAACTCTCGAAAACACGTATACATCAGCATCGAGTTCATCTAAGGTTATCTCTAGATCGTCACTAGTATCTATGGTCCCACGTTTTCCAGCAAAGACGCTATAGTATGCGTAAAGACCCGACTCGATATTAAACGGTAAGTGTTTCAATGATAGATTATCTGTGATTGTGACGCCCTCCTTACTTATATTGAATACTGCTACAACAGGGAAACCTCTACATCTTGATGCAATTTTCAGCAATACGTTTTCGTTGTAGGGATCACTAAACAGTACATCTTTTGTGGGTAGAGCTGGTTCATCAACTCTAACCACCTCCCCATCAGGTAAAACAATCCTCTTCAGCAGCTCTACATCCGTTTTCTCGGGATGCCTATCTGTTATGTATATAGGTCCTCCGCTAAACACCCTAGAGACAGTATGGATTTTTGAGTGAGGATCATAGGTTATCCACATATCGTAGTCTGGATAAACTATATAGTTGAATAGCAAAGAATTGTAGGTATTGAACAATATGTGGAGTTTTGCATCAGCTTTCCAGAAAGGTATATGGTCTATGGATGTCCTCATAACATTACTTACTAGGAAATTGCTATAGTTCTCTGGTGTCATAGACATACAGTTCAATATATCGAGATTATTTACTTCAGCTGCTAGCTGTAGTCCATGTTCAATTTCTCTAGATGCTTCTCCCACATATTTGATTCCTTGATAGAGCAGATGTATTATCCATTGATTGTCTATCTTGAGAAAGCTGAAGCCGAGATCTTTAATCCATGAGAGGAACTTATTGTAGAAACTATAAGCTGATGCTATATCTGGTGGAGGTACATATGAATCAAATGGAGGGTATCTATAGCCTTCTACACCAAGTTCATCGATAAATCGTTTACTTGCACCACCCCAGTACATATTTATTGTAGACCATAGACCTACAAATTCTATCCCTAGACTTTTAAGTTCTTTAACAAGTTGCTGGAATCCATATGGAAACCTAGAGCTATTGACTTCCAATCTCTCTATAACCTTAGAGAACCAGTGATGTGACCTAGGTGGGGATGCTATCTGCCATCCATCATCAACTATGACCCACTTTATAGGTACACCTTTTTCTCTAAGACCTTTAACTATGTTTACGATATTGCTATGCGATAGATCTTCTGTTAATAGAGCATTCCACGAGCACCAACCAAGACCTTGCATAAATATAGGCTTCTTCTTCAGTTTTCTCGACTTGAAACCAGATACTTTAGCCGCTTTATGAACACAATCCTCGATAACTTTATATGGATTGTTATCAACGGAACATGTCAAGAGATGCGTCATTCCTATTTCATAAGAAGCTTTACCACTAAAGATAGTTATCCTCGATCCAGGACCTATATATGCTGTAGCTCTGCTACTTAATGTCATAAGGGCTACATATTTTCTGACAGCATCAAGTAGCATAAATACAGAGTACTTTGGCACCTCATTGATGTTTCTAAGTACTAAAGGGTAAGTCCAGCAGGGGACTCTAGGTACATGATCTACATAACTGAGATTTATCTTAGATAAAGATGGATAAGGTATAGCATCAGAGGGCCTTTCTACTCTAGGTTCTCTATCTATAGCCAAGTAATTGTAGTAACCAAATCCTTTACCAAGTTCTTCAGCAACAGCAGTATTCAGCGTTAAAACAAGAACACGTGAAACGTTTTCATCAATCTCTAAATCTATGATTAACGATTCGTAAGGCGAGAAAAGCTTCAATCTAGATACAGCTTTAACAACAGTAATAATACCATCTCTATCCTCTAGATGAATCTCAAAATCTCTACATAAAAATTTGTATAATTTGGTTACATCACTAGAAATAGTTTCACAATAATCACAAATTTCGTGCGATCCATCAGCAAAAAACGCTATTACACGTTTTGGTACGAATACCACCAGGCTTCACCATATAGTCAAGCATTACCGAGATAGTATTAAAAATTCATCAAATCATCGTTAGCGCTAGACTTGAGGTACTATTTTGTTAAAATAATTGAGTCAAAAATATGTAGTAGCCATATTGAGAGAAACAATGAGAGTAATTTTGTGTGGTCTAGAAACCTGATACCTAGACTGAATTCTATCCTATGAGGGATGACCATCACGTATTTTCATTATATTATACCGAATGTGATTATCTTCGCCGCATCAATTTATGATTGTGAATATTCAATTTTCTCTTAATTCTATGGATATGTGCATCAGAATTAGTATCTAAATACTTCTAACACATGTTATTACTTATCTTATTATCCGTACTCTATACTATGTATATTATGGTATAGAGAAACCAAGCAATTAATATTGATACTGAATTGTATATAATGCTTATCTTCATGAACTCTGTGAATGTCACGTCATGATTATTTTTCTCCAAGATTCTTACAGCTGCTACATTTGCTGATGCACCTATGTACGTTAAATTGCCCCCTAGTGTGATACCTACTAGAGCTGCCCACATAAGGACAACAGGATCTTGGTTTAAGAGTGTTGAAGATGCTTTAACAACAGGTATCATTGTCAAGGTTATTGGAACATTGTCTATGACTGCTGAAAAAAATGAGCATAGCCATATGATAAGCGATGTTATTCTGAATAAATCCTTACCTAATCTATAGACAATATATTCACCAAATCTTTTAGCTATACCGTGTTTTTCAAAAGCTCTTGAGAGCACGAAAATTGTGGCTAAGAATATAAGTAGTCTCCACTCGAAACCTTGCTTGAATGCCTTCTTAACGCTATCACTATCTCTATGGATAAGTCTAACTATAGTTAAACCACCAACAGCTATAGCAGCAGAAAAACTTAGAGGAAGTATTATAATGTTTCTCACACTCAATAGCAATATCTTGATTATTAGGAATAGAGTAGCCTCAATAGCGAAGACCCTATCTATAGACACATCTTCTAGCACATCTAACTTCTCGCTTGGACCACTTCTATTACCAATCTTTGCTTTTTTCGATACTATGTAACTAGAGACAGCTATAGCAGAAACCATCGATATTATTGTGAAGAAAAACATAGAGAGCTTTCCTCTATAAACTATGAAATCCGTAAACGATAATTTGAAAGCTCCAGCAGTAATTAGTGCTGGTGGATCTCCGATCATTGTTGCTGATCCCGCTATATTTGAGGATAGAGCTACGAAGATCATGGGTATAGTAGGCTCTATTCCGAGTAGTCTAGAGAGGGAGAAAACTATTGGATAGAATAGAAAAACTACAGATACATTCTCCATGAATACACTTACCATACCTGCCACAAGGGATATCGTAAATAGTGTAGCATATAGAGAATACCCTGTACGCTTAACTATATAGCGTGCAGATATGTATGTAACTCCACTCTTCTCTATATAGACAGTATATATGCTTACACCCAGTATAAGTCCGAGAACATCCCAATCAATATAATCCAAAGCTTCAGAAACAGATAGAGTACCAGAAGCAATAAGAAATAGTGCTATACCCAAACCGACCCAGTGTCTTTCTACCTTTCCCCAAACCAGAAAAGCCACAAGTACAGCTAGAGATAACAACACTAGTTCTGCATACATTGTAAACTCACGAATTAATTAATAAGAAAACATTATAAGCTTTACTAAATGTCTCGTCCTAGTTGATTAAGCTTCATTTTAAATAGCATGCCCTAGCTTTAATCCATATATTTTAATTCAACTAAAGGAATACTTGAACCAGATTAGCGAAGCCCTGGTCATAAGTTGGTCACAAGATCGAATAATTGATGTAAATATTGTGGGTAAAGCTAGAGAGTGAGTCGATAAGTGATTAGACATTAACGCTGTGTATCTACATTCTAGGATACGAGATTTATGTATCGATGTGTTTAGCTCGATGCGCTAAAGACTCTCCTACTTTATCTATATCTAAAGATACAGTATTATAGTAGTAGTGCACTATATGTATCTATGGTGAGAACATATGGCTATGAATATTATGATAGTTACAGCTGTTGCTGTATCAGCTCCTATAGCCTTCTATGTAGCTACTAAACGTGGTATTGTTCGACGACATATCGGATATGTTAAGAATAGACTGGACATGTTTAGCGCAGAAAGAAAGTGTATAGATAAGGTAGAAGAGTTACGTATAGAGTTAGCCAATTTGAAAGAATATGTGGAGAAGTATAAGGAAAAGATTGATATAGTGGAAAACCAGATACATAGTTTAGAAGAAAAGATAGAATTTATAGACAAGAAATTGTCTTCTCTTGACACTACCACTCAAGAGGAAGACGATATTGTGTTGAAGGTAATAGATCTTCGCAAAAAGGGTTACTCACTTAAAAGAATAGCTGAAGAACTCAATATATCATTATCTAAAGTCAGAAAGATTCTGAAGGATAATACTGTTGATTAAGACTTTTTAATTAATTGTCTAACTATGGGTAGATATTTCTATTGATATAATTTGTTGTAATTCACTCTACTTAACGTGCTTCTCATTTCTTCATTACTTCACTATCTCTATATTCAATGCTTTATCCCTGATGAAGTGATAGGGAATAAAGAGTCTACGATTATTTATAGAAATTGTGATACCTCCAAGCAAATATTCTATAACTTCTGCGTATCCTTCAATGCTATTTAATCTAGTTTCCTCATGAACTATATATGTTTTTGCTATGTTCTCGAAATACTTATCGCTAAACCTAATAACAGGTAAAGGTTTGTCTTTGTTGACGATCTTTCTAGAAATAAGTAGAGGCTTTATTTGGCGGACAAACGTCAATACGAATTGTGTTAGGTGGGTCTCTAAATTATACATATTTACATTCTTTATCTGTTCAATTCTTTCAGATACTCTAACTCTATCCCTTATTTTACTACCAGCTAACGTCTTCTCAATCTCTCTAGCTCTAGCCACATCTTCAACAAAAGCTACTGGTGTGGCATATACAAATATTTGTTCAAAAATCCTATTAAGGTTCTTCATAGCATTAGCTATACCTACCTTGACATTAGATCCACCAAGAGATAAAATATACACCATATGTGGAACTTGAGCCAAACCTACATCAGGTTTAGTGTTGCTTAATCCAAATACATAAGAAAGATACTTACTGTAGTTAGATCCCTTATGAAGTGAGCAAAAACCATTACTAACTCTAGCCATGCAGAAAACATCCTTTCTATACAGATACATTAAATTCTCTAGAGGATCGTGAATAAATGAAACAACTATATCACCAGAACAAACTCTATACAGAGATATAGGGCGATATATCTTTATAAAACTACCTGAGGTAATAGAATGGAGATTACCTTCTGTATCGTACAACAGTAATCTCCATCTATAGGGATCTACAACCTCTACAACAACTTCCTGAACATCTTTACCAAAAAGGGCTAGTGGCAATTCATAGCTATACTTACGAATATCTTCAATACGCATAGATACATCAATACTGTTCACGAAATACATAACACATCCTATACTTTTTATCTAGTTTCAGAATTAAAGAAACTTGAAAAACGAATTAGTATTGATGGAAAAGCTAAAACTTTTGTTGTAGCATATAATAATTGGTCATAATGCATATGCTACTGAAGTACGAGGTGTAGTATGTGAGGAGAGGCATCTAATAAAAATCATCTATATCTAGAGCATACGTTATATAGTATCCACGTTCACGAGCCATGTTAAGCGCGATACATAAATAGTCTTCATTATTTAATTTCTATTTTCCATACATTTTCAATGCTTCTAAGACCTTCTTTATCTCTTCTAGAGATATACTTGCATATGCTTCACTACCTGCCTCCATAAGCCTATTATTCCAGTAGATTCCTGGAGCAGAAATACTGAACCCTATGGGCTTCTCATACTCAATAGACAGATCTAAGAGTTTACTGATTACTTGATTGAATACATATTCATCTAGTTGTGTTCCTTTAACTATGGCACCGATAACCACAATACTCGATGTTATCTCTATCTCTTTCTAGAATCCTTTTAACTAGTATGGGTATTCCAAGGAGACTCGCCACCCTGTATATTCCGCTTATTTCGAATCCATAGTTTTTTGCGTTTTCTTCCGCGAATTTGACCATGGGGTCAACAATAGTTCCAAGTCTTGTAGCCACAACAGCTATGCGTGGCATAGGTGGTCACCTGGATTAACGATATTATTGAACTAAATAAGTCTATTCTTTAAACATATACTAAAGACTTGATTAGATCTTGAAGAATTTCCCGATAATACTATATTTTAACTATTTAATCTATTTAAATAGTTA
>Ga0209080_1000130_pt1 | contig 57557 bp, 55 predicted proteins | sample JNZ110809AmetaG_FD_184123 | JGI IMG/M metagenome (GOLD analysis project Ga0209080, IMG submission 184123) | Hot spring microbial communities from Jinze hot spring, China to study Microbial Dark Matter (Phase II) - JNZ 110809A (SPAdes) (version 3) ...
TAAGCTCTACAAAGGAAATGTTTAAGAAGAAGTTTGATGCAGCTTGTACTAGGTATCTCATATACCTAGGTATATGAGGTGGTATCAGGGATTGAAAACATCTCTCGCTAGACTCTTCGCATACATGGTTAGAGAGAAGAAGACGCTAGCATCATTCCTAATAGTCAGTGTAACAGGCATCGCTGCAAGTATGCTTGTACCATGGGTCGTAAGAGATATGGTAAACTATATAATCTCGCTAATAGGTACTGGAAACTTCAACTTATCCATCATGATCTTCTATGCTTCAGCTCTCGTATCTCTATTCGTCGCATCAGGTTTCCTAGAGTTCCTAGATAGATACTTTTCAGAGCTTCTATCACAGAAAGTCATCTTTAGACTTAGAGTTGATCTATACAGCCACCTACAGGATCTATCATATGGGTTCTACGATAAGATCGATACAGGTCAAATAATACTGAGAACAACCGGTGATATGGATACTATAGGTAGGTTCATAGGCTTCTCCTTCTCGCGTCTAATACACTCTATACTAACGTTCATCATAGCTATAACAATACTGCTATCAATCAACGCAGAACTCACCGTGATAGCTTTCATAATACTTCCATTACTCACCTTCGTCGTGATAGTATTCAATAGAAAGATAGCTCCTATACTAGAGGAGCAGTGGACAGTTTTCAGCCGCTTCAATACGGTGATCAAAGAGTATATAACCGGTATGCGTGTGGTTAAAGCATTAGGTCTCGAACCTGTATTCAGAGATAACTATATGGATAAAGCTGATAGAGTTTACGATCTAAGAGTATCCTTCGCTAAATTCGCATCGTTTATGTGGCCTTCGATAGGTTTACTATCAGGTATAGCGAGCGTTCTAGTATACGTTTACGGAGGGTTTAAAGTTATATCTCATACGCTAAGCCTCGGTGATCTAGTAGCCTTCATAACATACCTATCGATGCTTAACAGGCCTATCATATCCTTCGGTTTCTTCATCATAAACTATAAGAGAGCTATGGTCTCGGCGAGTAAGATATTCGAAGTACTCGATGCAGAACCTGAAGTTAGGGAGGAACCTGAAGCTATAGAGCTTAGAGAGGTTAAAGGTGCTATAGAGTTTAGAAACGTGACGTTTGGATACGTCGAAGAGAAACCTGTATTGAAGGGTATATCGTTTAAGATAAGGCCTGGAGAGAAGGTAGCTATCGTCGGAGGTACAGGATCTGGTAAAAGTACTATACTTAAACTTATACCTAGATTCTACGACCCATGGAGTGGGCAAGTACTTATAGATGGTATCGATGTTAGGAAGGTTAAGCTATCCTCTTTAAGAAGGCATATAGGTATAGTGCACCAGGATGTATTCATATTCTCAGGTACTATAAAGGATAATATAGCCTATGGCAAGCCTAACGCTAAGATGGATGAGATAATAGAAGCCGCACGTATAGCAGGTATCCACGACTTCATATCCCAGCTACCTAGAGGCTATGAGACACCTGTAGCAGAGCGTGGTATAACACTCTCAGGAGGACAGAGGCAGAGGATAGCTATAGCTAGAGCTATACTCATGAACCCGGAGATTCTACTACTAGATGATCCGACTTCAAACCTAGATGCAGAGACTGAAGCTCGCGTAGTCGAAGCTTTAAAGAAGCTTATCGAGGATAGAACAGCGATAATCGTTACACAGAGGCTTTCGACACTTAAACTCGCAGATAGGATACTAGTCTTAGATAAGGGTGAGATAGTAGAGGATGGTACTCATGAAGAACTTCTCAGTAAAGGTGGGGTATACGCTAGGCTATACATGTCGCAGTTCGCCCATCAGGAGGCGTTACTAGCTAGGGAGGTGTAACGCGATGGCTCACCCCCCACATATTCATAGATACATAACCATGGAGGAGAAGGGTAGACCTAGAGAATCCACTATTAAGCTTATACAACGTCTACTATCACTGATAGTTAGGTATAAGCTTAGATTATCCATACTACTAATCTCGGCAAGCCTTTCGATTATCCTAAACCTATACACACCCTATATAGGCCGTCTACTCATAGATCAGGGTATAATGGCTGCTAATGTAGATAATATGATTAGGTATGGTATACTCCTCGCATCCATAGCTTTCACAGGATGGTGTGCAGGTGTTTCCAGATTTTACATGCTATCATGGATTACTCAGAAACTACTATACGATCTTAGGAAGCTCATGTTTGAGAAGTCTATGCAACTAGACTACGGATACTTCTCATCGATAGAGCCTGGGCAGATTATATCGAGGTTCACGAATGATGTCGATACCGTAGGTGAAACAGCTACATCCGGCCTCCTAGATACTCTATTCAACAGCTTCACCATAATCGGTGCTATAATCGCTATGCTATCGATAAACTGGAAGCTCACTATAGCCGTATTCTTCATGATGCCGCTGATCATCTTCACCGTTATAACTATAGCTGAGAGGAGTAGGGCTGCGTATAGGGTGGTTAGAAGTAAGGTTGGAGAACTTACATCTAAGGTTGAGGAGAGTATATCCGGTATTAGGGAGGCTCAATCATATAGCGAAAGGAGACGTATAGATGTAGAATCCTTCAGCCGTATAGGCTTAGAAGTTATGCAAGCTAATATACGTGCTACTAAGGTTATCGGTCTCATGAACCCTCTGATGAACTTGATAAGGGGTGGAGCTATAGCTATAATCATAGTCTACGGAGGATACCTCGTATCTATAGGTGAAGCTACGATCGGATCCCTAGTAGCATTCTACAGCTATCTCGAGATGTTCTTCGGTCCGATAACTATGGTAGCTTTATTCTACAATACATTTCAATCTGCTCTAGCCGCAGCTGAGAGGATATTCGATTTCATAGATGCTAAACCATCAGTTGTAGAAGCTTCAGATGCTATCGATCTCGAGATAGAGAAGGGTGAGATAACGCTTGAAGATGTATACTTCAGCTATGATAATACCCCCGTCTTCCAGGATTTCAACCTAAGGATAAAGCCGGGGGAGATCTTAGCAGTCGTAGGACCTACAGGTGCTGGTAAGACTACCCTAGCTAACCTTATCCTAAGATTATACGATCCTCAGAAGGGTAGAATTACCGTGGATGGTGTGGATATCAGGAAGATTAAGATATCATCCCTACGTAGGCAGACAGCTCTAGTACCTCAAGAGCCTATACTATTCGAGGATACTGTTATAGGAAATATAAGATATGGTAGGCCTGATGCATCTGATGAAGAGATAACCGAAGCTATACGGAGGCTCGGGTTAGAAGAGCTTATAGAGAGGCTTCCTGAAGGGCTATATACACGTGTAACTGAGGGTGGAGCAAACCTATCGGTCGGTCAGAGACAGCTTATAAATATAGCTAGAGCTTTGATAAGGAATCCAAAGATAGTGGTATTAGATGAAGCTACTAGTAGCGTTGATCCATATACTGAGAGTCTAATACAGAAAGCTTTAAAGAAGCTTCTAGAAAACAGGACGTGCATAATAATAGCTCATAGGCTATCGACCACATTCCTAGCGGATAGGGTTATAGTACTCGAGAATGGTAGGATAGTAGAAGAGGGCTCCCATATAGATTTACTTAGGATGGGCGGGGTGTATGCTAAGCTATACGAGGCTCAGCTTGGAGAAGCAGTTAAAGCTATAAGAATGGCTTCTGGGTGACCATTCAACCTTCCCAATTATACTATCATATATACCCCCTATTTAGTTAAACAGTCTTTCAAGGATGTGTACGCTTCTCTTAAGTAAGTTACGTTAATAAACTATGTCTAACATAATTCTATTGGGTATGCAGATACATTTAGATGAGGTGGATAGACGGATACTCGAAATACTCCAGTATAATGCACGTACACCGCTTAAACGTATAGCTTCAGCTTTAAACGTAAGTGAGGGTACAGTACATATCCGTCTAAAGAGGCTTATAGCTAACGGTGTTATAAAAGGCTTCTATACTATCCTAGATGAGGAGAAGCTAGGCTACAACGTTAAAGCTATAGTAGCTTTAAAAGCAGATCCGTCGATGTATAGCCGTATACTCGAATCTCTTAAGGATATAGACGGTATAACAGAGATATACGATGTGACAGGTGAATACTATGCTATACTAAAGGTTAAAGCTACTAGTAGAGAGGAGCTTGCAAGCATAATAGATCGTATAGGCTCTATAAAGGGTGTACAATCTACGTCGACTATGATAATATTACGTACCATAAAGGAGGATCCAACTCTCAAGATCTAGTACTCCTAGTACGTGGAGGATTCGGTAGCCTACCTATCTTCCTCCTAACCTCCTTAGGCCATTTATCGTAGTCGAATCCATGTTGAGCTAGGAAAGCTGTAACCCATCTTGTTAAACCGAATCCAGCACATCCAGTCCAAACCTCCCTATCCTTAACCTCATGTATGTTGAAGCTTCTAACATACTTATCCTTAGCGCACGTATACGCCCCTATCTCTAACCACTCACTCTCACTCCGGCTACCCCTATAGGGAAGCCACGCTTCTAGATCGACTGTCGGATAGCCCTCAGGACTAGATATATCCACATAGGTTCTACCTGCCTCCTCGCTACTCATATAGAACGGTGCGCCTACCACCATTCTCACCTCAAGCTCTAATAGTTTATCTGCAAGCTTATAGGATTCCTCAGCAACCCTATCCCTAAGCTCTACAGCATCGTTTCTAGATGTAAGCCAGACTGCCTCAAGTCTATAGAACTCTATGGTACGCTCCAACCCTCTAACACCCTTACCCTCCCACCTCCACGTCCATCCACTCTGATCGTAAACCTTAACTGGTAGATCCTCATCTACATCGATATACTCGCCTGAGAAGAACTGGTAGAACGGCGTACACTGTGCAGGTTCTAAGACGTATAGAGGCCCTTCAAGCTCCCTCCTCAGAGATTCTACATCTACCTCCCTTCTAGTGATGAAATTCCTCTTGAAATCTGCTAAGGCATCTTCACGTCTAGGTGGAACCATACAGTATATCATACCTTCAGCTAGATGATCTAGGTATCCAGGCATTCTAGCTATAACAGAGAGAGGTGTGAGTTTAGGTAGCATCCACTCCTCGAAGCCTAGAGGGTTCAGTACACCATCTACTATCATAGATTTTATAGCGTTTAGTAGACTGGTTATCGGAGCTGTAAGTATCCATTGACCCCTACCTGGATAGCGTTTAGCCCATCCAAGCTTAACTATAAACTCGGCTACATCCCCCTCAAACTCGATTTCCTTCTCTCCAGTATACTTTAACGTATATCCTAACGGTACGAGGTTAGCTTCTACAAGCTCAGCGGGTTTAGACTTCACCTCAGATAACGCTATGCTAACTATTCTATCGATAACCCTATTCTCTAGATCTCTCTCATCGATATTATGGAATTCGATCACGGAATATCCATCCATATTACGGATGGTAGCCATCCCTCCAGCCATCGATACTACACTACTATAGTCAGCTTTCGGTAGACCTTCGATCAAGTATTTATCGATTATTAACCCTCTAATACCTATCTTATGTTCCCTACCCAGCTTCTCCGATAGATACCTCCTAATCCTAAGGAGAGCATCATGAGCTCTTACATAACGATCAGATACTATACGTAGCTTAAGATACTGTCCATCTATACTCCACCACTCTATCCTCGCCCCCTCAGCTTTAGCAGGCGCCCCCCTCCTAAGGAGAGGCTTAACTTCATCCAGATACTCAGATAGCTTAGTAGCTATATCCTCTAAGCTACGGCTAGCCTTGATGCTAGCCTCAAGTTTAAACAAGATATTCATAGCAGAGCGGCTCCCTACAGATAGCTAAGGCTAAAAAGGTTTAAACGGGATATATATGTGTATAGTTAGGCTAAACTATTAACCTAACTTACTATAGCTGTTTAACATATACATTGTATGCATCCAGTATAAGTTTAGCTACTATAGCTGCATCCAATCCTGTCGTATTCAGTACAAGGTGATAGAGGCATGGATCAAGCCAATTCAACCTATAGAATCTTCTAACGAGAGCTTCACGTTCATCATCACTAACTTCTATCTCCCTCATAGCTTCAGCTAGGCTTACACCCCTAACCTTAGATATATGCTCAGCTCTAGCCCTCTTATCTGCTACCAATAATACCTTCAGGAAATTCCTTCTAGGTATAAGAAAGAATGCAGCCCTACCCTCTACTATAACCTTACTCTCAGCGTTAACAACCTCGTATGTATAACTTTCAAGTATCCTATCAAGGTTTATCTCACCAGACCTTATATGCTCCTGAAAGCCTGCGAAGCTCTCTCCTCTCTCGATTACAAGCTTCTTAATTATACTCTCACTATTATAGACCTTAGCCCCCGTCTCGTTAGATATAGCTTCAGCTACCTCTGTACATCCAGCTCCAAGCTGTCCGGCTAAAGCTATCTTAAGAGTGGACATCGTAAATTATTTAGTTGAGACGAAATTTAAGTTTTAGCTTTTGATAGAAATTTCTGATATGCATAGCGATGTAAGAGTCGTGCAGATTATAGGTGTTAAACTTCCTGAGATAAGATTCGGTGATGATATAGGCTGTCTAATAGTCGATGCATGTAGGAAGCAGAGTGTTAAACTCGAGGATGGTGATATAGTAGTCGTAACTCATAAGATAGTATCTAAAGCTGAAGGCTATCTATACAGGCTTAGCGATATCCATCCATCGATATTCGCTGAGAGGATTAGCTTAGAACTTGGGAAGGATCCTAGACACGTAGAGTTGATTCTCAGACAGGCTAGACGTATAGTTAAGATGAGAGGTCCACATATAATAACCGAGACTATACATGGATTCGTATGCGCTAACAGCGCCGTAGATCTATCCAATGTATCAGGTGGGGATACAGCCGTAACTCTACCTGAAAACCCAGATTCATCCGCTATGAGGATAGGTTTAAGGATAAGAGAGCTTACAGGTGTAGACGTGGCTGTTATTATAAGCGATACATTCGGTAGAGCTTGGCGTAGAGGTCTCACAGATGTAGCAGTAGGTGTATGGAATATGAAGCCTCTACTAGACTATAGGGGTTTAAGAGATCCGTATGGTTATGAGCTTAGAGCAACAGTTGTAGCTGTAGCAGATGAGGTAGCATCAGCTGCAGAACTCGTAATGGGTAAGACCGAGGGTATACCCGTAGCTATAGTTAAAGGTGTTAGATACGAGAAGGGTGAGGGATCGTTTAGAGATCTTGTAAGACCATTAGAGGAGGATCTATTTAGGTAGATTAACCTCTTCAAGCTCCTCTATCCTACGTATAAACCTCCTAGTAGTAGGTCCTGGAAGCTGTACGCTAATCTTTCTATCCTTTAAAACTATCATAGGATCCACCATTATAACCTCATACCACTCATACATCCCATCCTCGTATACGTAGTAGCATCCTATAGGTTTAAGATTCGGATACTTCCTCTGCGCTCTATACACCGCTATCTCCTCCTTAGATATCTCCCGCTTAATCTTCTTAACACCTAGCGCTTTAGGTCTCCTACCAGATCTAGGTCTAGGCTTCTCTCCTGAACCCTTACGTACACGAACCCTAACTACGATAAACCCCCTCTTAGCTTTATAACCAAGCTTCCTAGCCGTATGTAGTTTAGTCGGTTTATCAACTCTAACTACAGCTGGCTGGCTCCTCCACTCTATCATACGGCTACGCATAATATCCTTTATAGGCTCATGGAATGATCTACGCCATAGCTCAGATAACGCTTTATACATCGTCAACGTCATATCCCGATCCTACTTCTTGAAAGAGGGATAGAACAGGTTTAGATAAATATTTCTCAGTTAGTAGAATCTCATCTTCTCAAGCCTATTTTGAAAGCTTTGTTACACCCTTCGCTACCCTAACTTCATTGAATATTCCATCCCTATAGTATAGTAGGGTTCCAGGCGCCTCGCTCTCTATGAAGATCTCTCCATCAGCTTCGATCATTCTGATAGGATATGGTGGAAGCATATACTCCTTCAAACCTACGATAGCCGATTCGTTACGTATAGGTGTAAACACCATTATCTCAGTCTCAAGCTCTCTGAGAGATACGTTAACCCCGCTTCCAGGCTTAACTACGCTATAACTTTCATCGAACACCCTATAGCATAGATATTCCCCATCATCCACCTTGAACGGTAGTATATCTAGCTTCACATAATCGTTTAGAGTAGAACCCTCCTTATACACGTTGAATAACGCTATAGCTGCATATCCTCTAACAGTCGATGCTATCTTCAATATTATAGGCTCGTTATACGGGTCTCTTAGTAGTATATCACGAGTAGGTAATCCAGGTTTATCAACTCTAACAATCCTACCATCTGGTAGGATAATCCTCCTAAGTAAATCTACATCCGTTTTCTCAGGATGCCTATCCGTTATGTATACCGGTCCACCGCTGAATATTCTAGCTACGAGATGCATCTTCGCATATGGATCATACGATATGAACATATCGTAATCTGGGTAGGCTATATTACTAAAGAATAGAGCGTTGTATACGCTGAATAGTGTATGTAGCTTAGCATCAGCCTTCCAGAATGGTATATAATCTATCGATACCCTCATAGCGTTGCTAAATAGGAAGTAGCTGTAATCCTCTGGAGCCATACACATACAATTCAATATATCTAGATCGTTAGCGTATGCAGATATCTGCATAGCTAGCTGTATATTCCTAGAAGCTACACCGACAGGATAATCACCTAGATATAAGCTATGGATAATCCATTGATTATCTATTTTAACGAAATCGAATCCAGATTCCTTAACCCAGGAGAAGAACCGATTATAGAATTCGTAAGCTCCATCCATACTAGCTGGTGGGACATAGCTATCTGTAAACCTCGATCTATACCCGTCGATACATAGCTCTCTGATAACCTCCTCCTCAACCCCTCCCCAATGGATGTTTATAGTATGCCATAAACCTACAAGCTCTACACCTAACTTCTTCAGATCCGTAGTAAGACTCTTCAACCCTCTCGGGAATCTATCGTTAGCTGAAAGCCTTCTTAACACTCTACGAGGCCACTTATCCCTAGATACTTCATCCTGCCATCCATCATCTATTATAACCCAACTGATAGGTATACCCCTAGCCTTTAAGCCTTCGACGATCCTAATCACGTTCTCATGCGATAGATCATCCGTTAGTAGAGCATTCCATGAGCACCATCCTAATTTATCCATGAATATAGGTATCCTCTTTCTATCCCTACACTTAAACACAGATGAAGATGCCGCTATCTCTACACATCTATCTACAGCTCTATATGGATCGCTATCTAGAGCGATAGATGCAAACCAGCTTAGATCTATCCTTCCAGTCTCTATTCCAGATAGAATCTTAAAAGTTAGATACGGCTCTATATACGAGGTTACATAACCGTTCGTAATCGTAGCGATAGCTAGGTATGTATCACCATACGATGCTAATGTGAAGATTGTATAGTATGGAATAGCTTCGAGCCTCTCTACCACTATAGGATATGTCCAGCATGGAGCCCCTCTCACATACTCTTCGTGAGATATATAACTTAGATCATACGGATATACAGGATCATCTGGAGGCTTAGCACCTTTAGGCTCTCTATCCGTAGCAACAGGGTTATAGTATCTAAAGGCATCCGAGTAGAATCCAGCCGCACCCCTATGGGTGGTTAAAGCTAATATCCTCCTAGGACTACCTGCTTCAACCTCTATATCGATTGGGTATAGAGCATTAAGCATCCTAGGAGAGTTTATAGATAAACCTAAACCTATACCTCCATTAAACCTAGCTACATGAATGTTAGCATATGAATCTATACACCTATACCTGTATACCCTATAATCATCTCTCCTCCACTCTACCCCTTCAAGACTACCACTCGCTCCCGCTCCATCACTAAAGTTAAGCTTCACTGATTTAATATCCACACGTACATCCTTCGAGTCTATGACTACGACCATGAAGCCCCGCCCCCATAGTCGGTGTACTCTAACCTAGGATATATAGATTACCATCATCTATCAAGCATATACTCTGATTATAACTAGTACTCTAGTATCCTCCCGTCTAAGTATATCCACAACTTCTCTAGGTATATCGATCGCAGCTTTATCCGCTCTTATCATTAATGTACGACTACAGGTATAGCTACTCTTCCTGCAAACTATATCTCTAGGATGATCGGCTATAAGCTTCCCCGAGCCATACCCTTTCACTTCGAAGATATAGCCATCTATATCTAGAGTGAGTGTTACGATAGATCCATTCCTACATATCCATGATCTGATATCCTCATGCAGATCCCTTAAGGCTTTCTCAGCTCTAACCGCTACTATACAATCGCCTCTAGGTGTAACGTAATCATCCTTAGTTACCATTAGCGTCGATCTATGCCTAGCCATTATATTAGGGTGACCCCAGGCATAGAAATAGTCCTCGTATACTACCACCCATAATCCCCTCTTAAAGGTACGAAGATCACATCTAGTAGGCTTCTCCTCTCGATTCTCCCATCCATCTTCTTCTCGACTTTAACCAATACCTGCGTCGAGTATGGTCTACCTATAGGTATCAGTAGTATCCCTCCAGGTTTAAGCTGGTCTATCAGAGGTTGAGGTATATCTGGTGCAGCAGCTGTTACGAGTATGCGATCGTAGGGGGCGTACTCGGCTAGACCTTTAGATCCATCCCCATGTATAACCGTAACCCTATCCCCGTATCCAGCTTTCTCTACGTTACGTCTAGCGTAATTCGCCAAATCCTCTATTATCTCTATAGTCCATACATGCCCCCATAGATTCCTTTCCGTATCGCTAGGTGCGACTATCTCAGCTATAGTACATGCATGATAACCGGATCCAGCCCCAACCTCTAGAACCTTATACCCGATTTTCAACTCAAGCTCTTCATTCATCAAGCAGACCATATGCGGTGCGGATATAGTCTGACCAGAACCTATCGGTAGGGGTGTATCTAGGTATGCATACATCCTTAGATGCTCAGGTAGGAATAACTCCCTAGGAACCTTGCGGAAAGCCTCCTCTACAGGCTTAGATCTAATAGCGCCTAAAGCCTTAAGTTCATGTATAAGTCTCTCCTTCTCTCTAGCTAAACTCAACCTCTACCACCATGAACCGAGTATGCGTCATTCTCTACCACGTCTCGACGAATATCCTACATTTAAGGTTAAAGATATACCTTGATACCATATACGATACGAGCGGTTACATAGGCTATAACCATAATCTAGCCGTCTATGCTTGTATATGTAAGATTTAACAGGGTGCATAATATAGGCTAGCATCGTTCTAAACGATTTATCTAATCGTTATCTACCTTATCTTTTGAGTATACCTTGCGTATACTAGCCGTAGATATAGGGACTGGTAGTATTAAAGCTGCGATATTCGAGGATGACTTTAAGTTATCGTCTATAGCTAGGGTTGAGCTTGAAGTAGGTGCTGAGCAGGATCCAGAAGCGATGTATAAAGGCTTCTTGGAAGCTTGTAGATCCGTATCTAGAGATTCTAAGCTTAGGTTTATAGATGCGTTAGTCTTAAGCGGGCAGATGCATGGCCTCGTATGTATAGGTGTAGATGGTAAGCCTCTGACAATGCTTCATACGTACATCGATACTAGGCCAGCGGAAGCCGTTAAATTCATGGAAGAGAGGATTGATGGGTATAGATTGTATACCGAGACTGGATGCCCCCCTCTATTCATATACCCCCTAGCTAAACTTTTATGGTTTAAACTATCTAAGCCTAGTATATTCAACTCTACTAGATGGTTTCTATCAGCTAAAGACTACGTCGTATATAGGCTTATAGGTGAGCCGTACATCGATAGATCTACGGCTTCTGGTAGTCAACTTCTTAATATACATAGCTTAAGCTGGAATGATGAATCTCTAGAGCTGGTAGGGATGGATGAATCAAAGCTGTCTAGATTATGTGATGGAGAGAAGCCTCTCATAGAGCTACCTAGAAGTATAGCTTTAAGCCTAGGCTTAGATTGTAATCCCCCCATCTTCCTCGGCGCATCTGATGGGGCCCTACATAGCTTAGGTGTAGGCGCGGTATCAGATGGTATAGCGGCTATTAACCTAGGTACTAGCGGAGCGTTTAGGCTATCTTCAGATAGGCCGGTAGTAGATAGATCTAGGAGTATGCGTTTCTTCTGCTATTATCTAGGCTATGGTATATGGATACCTGGCGGCGCCGTCAATAACGCTGGCTTATGTCTCAGATGGTTCAGGGATAGTATACTAGGCTCACGCCATAGTTACGAGGATCTGATAAGGGAGGCTGAATCGGTAGATCTAGATCGATTAAACCCTCTAATCCTACCATTCCTATCCGGTGAGAGATTTCCTATCAGAGATCCGTATGCTAAAGCGTTATTCTTCGGCTTAACTATAGATCATCGTAGAGGGCATATCGTTCGAGCTTTAATGGAGGCTCCGATCTACACATTGAGATGGATAGCTGACTCTATGAGTGAGAATATGCTTAACGCTAGAGTTGCACGTATAGGTGGCGGTGGATCCTCATCAAAATTATGGAGGAGGATATGCTCAGGCATCCTTAATCTAAGGATAGAATATGTAGGGTTCGAAGAATCATCGCTCATGGGAGCGGCTATAATGGCTGCGCTAGGATTAGGATACTACAGCTCCATAGATGAGGCTTTAGATAAAGCTATTAATATAATGGATGCTGATGATCCAGTACCGAATGAGGTTGAAGTATACGAAGAGCGTTATAGACTATATCGTAGCCTATATGAATCAGTATCCCGCTACCACCCCCTTCTAACATAAAGTTTTTCCTGTGAATCTATCTTCGATATCCTAGCGGTGTTAAGTCGTTGACTCGTATAGCTATCCTATCCTCGAGTTTCGGTGTATATACGCCTGAAGCGGTTGAGAGACTCAGATCTATAGCAGAAGTCGTTAGGATAGAGTTGAAGGGTAGAAGCCTATCTGAGGATGAATCGATCGAAATCCTAAGAGGCTTCGATATACTTATACTAGGTGGTGGATGTATCGTAACCGAGAGGGTTCTACGTGAAACAGGACTTAAAGTCGTAGCTAGGCATGGTGTAGGTCTCGATAATGTAGATGTGGAAGCTGCTACAAAGCTAGGTGTCCCCGTACTATATACACCTCACGCTAATTCTAGAGCAGTTGCCGAGCATACGTTTGCTTTGATACTCTCCCTCTCACGTAGGATAACGTTAGCTCATGAATACGTTAGGAGATTACGCGCTTCTCCACCTAAACTCATAGGATTCGAACTTGAAGGTAAGAAGCTAGGTGTAATAGGGTTCGGTGCTATAGGTAGACTCGTAGCAGGTATCGGTAAAGGCTTCGGTATGTTAATCTTAGTCTACGATCCATACGTGGATCCCAAGATTATAGAGGATTATGGATGTAGACCAGTAGATCTAGAGACGCTTCTTAGAGAATCGGATATAGTTACGATACATGTTCCTCTAACCAGGGAGACCTACCATATGATAGGTGAAAGGGAGCTTAAACTCATGAAGCCTACCGCCCTCATAGTAAATACATCTAGAGGCGCTGTTATAGATGAATCCATTTTAGTTAAAGCTCTAAGAGAGGGGTGGATAGCAGGTGCAGCTCTAGATGTATTCGAAGAGGAACCTTTAAAACCTGAAAACCCGCTCCTATCTATGGATAACGTAGTAGCTACACCTCACATAGCCTTTCTGACGGTGGAATCTGTAAGAAGGATGGATACCATGCTCGTAGAAGATATAGAGAGAATACTTTCAGGTAGGAAACCTCTAAGGATAGCGAATCCAAAAGTCTTAGAGAAATTACCCCTTATCTAAACTCGGATATATACAGCTATACTTCCTGTTTAACAGATGTTTTCAACATATCATCTATCTCTTTAAGCTTTAGCGCTACCTGTCTTCCAAGCTCTGTTAACTTAAATGCTTTCCGAGCCCCCTCCGCCTCTTCTTCGATAAGCCCCATCTTAATCAGAGGTATTAGGCTCCTATAGAACGTACTATACCCTATATTCAATCGTCTAGCATCGCTAACTATGACTTTTTCTTGTGTTAGTAGGAATAATAGTATTGTTACACCGTGTCTACTGATATCTTCTATCAACTTACTTCTCACCTACTCATCTTCTATTGATGTTTTTGGTCTATATAAACTTTAAGAAAGAGCTTAAATAGATCTAATAGCTTTATTTAAAATTTGATATTAAGCATTAATAAAGGTTTTTACAGTTACTTCAATAAAAATTCTTTTCGATTTATATAACCATTCTCTAAATCCATCTACATCTACAGGATATTCCTCATAAAGCTTCCTAACCTCATGCATAATCTTAACCGCTCTCCTAAACTTACGTAGAAGCTCTATCCTACCTAAACCCTTAGCAAATCTCTTAAGTTTCTCTAGAAAACCAGCCTCTACTCTACCATACATACTTGCTTTAAGTATATCTTCCTCTGATAGAAGCCTAACCGACATACCGTAGTCTATATCTTCATCTGATAAACTTTGTAGAAGCATCCTCAGTACGTCTAGAGATGCTTGCTTAGCTCCATAACTTCTCATATACCTTACATTATACATCCATAAATCTCTAGTAGTCATCGATCCTCGATCATACGCTTCAAGTATCGTTTCAGCAGCTAATCTACCTGCATACATTGATGGCCCTATCCCTCCTCCATGTATAGGGTTAACCTGGCATGCAGAATCACCTACAAGTATAAGCCCATCGGCTACGAGGCTTGCTAAAGGTCGCCGCGTAGGTACCAGCCCTCCTCCACTGTTTATAATATCCTCGCTTACGCCCTTAACTGTATATAGAAACTTGTAGAATAGCATCTTAGGATTAGGATATCCACGTCCACATTGAACACCTACACCTATGTTAGCCGTCCCATCACTTCTAGGAAATAGCCACGCGTAACCACCCGGAGCATAAACTCTGCTAAGATAGATCTCTCCATAATTATAATCGTAGTATTCACCCTCGATTAACCTAATCTCCCTATAGGTAGCTTGAATATCCTCAGGTTTAACATCCCTCTCCGGTAGGAAGCCTTCAGGTAGGCATCTTCTCAATACTGCCGTAGCTCCGCTTGCATCTACGATAACCCTCCCCCTAAATTCTATACTACCATCCATATGCTTCGCTATAACCCCTACAACCCTTCTACCATCGATTATCGGTTTAAGGACTCTAGTCGAATCGTATAGCTCCACACCCCTTCTTAAACCCTCTTTAAGTAGGATCTGGCCAAATTCGTAGCGCTTCAACATGAAGCCTGATACACCCTCTCCTACTATCTCGAACACCGTGGACCTACTAGGAGAGTATATCTTCATACCTTTAACTTCGTTTATTATAGCATCCCAGGGATAAGGTAAGCTTAAGTTATCGAAGTGGTGTCTACCGATAGCATCACCGCATACCTTCCTACCTATATCCTCCTCCTTCTTAACATCTAATATACATACCTTTAATCCATTCTTAGCTGTAAATAACGCTGTAGAACACCCTCCAGTTCCGGCACCTACTATCACAACGTCGTACACCTTGCTAGACTCCATATTATATCACCTATGTAGTATTCTACCTTCAGAATCTATCTCACCCATCTTTACCCTCCTCGATGATATAGGTTCTCCATCATCAGCTAGGACGAATGGTACGATAACTATACTTAAAGGCTTTAACCCCTTAGAAGCTCTTATACTATTTATCTCTTCAGCTCTAGGTCTAGTCTCCTCCGTTACGAATATAGCTTCAAGCTCCGCCATATCGGCGGCTACACCGTATACATCATCGAGTTTAACTATACTATAACGCTCCTTATACATGGAATCTAGGTATGCTCTAAGCTTCTCCTCCCTACACCTGTACGGTGAAACATTGTAGGGTTTATTAAGCTTCGAAGCGAGCTCATCTGAAGTTAACCCTATGAGGACGTGGTCAGATTGTTTGAAGGCTTCATCGAGTAGTCTTTTATGTCCTGCATGTATTGTTTCGAATGTGCCGCCTACGCATGCTAACCTAAACAGTCTTCCATACCCCATCGGTTATACACCTAACCTATATTATCTTCATAAGCTCCTCCTTAGACTTTCTATCCATCTTCTCGTAATCTTCTATCAGATAGATATTCTCATCGATATCAACTATGACTATCTTATTATCGATTCTATACACGTTTCTCCTACCTATTATCTTGAACGTTCTATCACCTTTATCAGTATTAACCCTGCATATATAGTATTCGCCTGTATACGTTATATCGTATACACGTATAATCGAGGGTACGAAATATCTTCTATCGAGTATACGTTCTAATAGCCTTCTCTGATCCTCCTTAAGCTTACGCATATCTCTAACTACGCATATATCTTCATGAGTTATAGAGGATCTAAATAGAACATAGTATGGGTTTGATAAAGGAAACGGTTTAATAGGTTCTACATCATCATACCGTTCTCCATCAATATATATGGTTAGCAAATCCTTCTCCTTATCGTATTCTATCTCTATCCTATCCGGGTCTACTATACGGAAGGCTATCCTAGCATAATCCTTAATACTGCTCATCTACGGGTTCACCGGGGTTTCGATAGGTTTCTCCTGGAATTGCGTATTCCAGAGTTTAGCATATAACCCGTTTTTCGCGAGCAGTTCTTCATGAGTACCTATCTCGACTATCTCACCCTTATCGAGAACTATCAGTTTATCTACATCCTTAACTGTGCTAAGTCTATGAGCTATTATAATCGTAGTCCTACCCCTAGCTATATTATCTAACGCCTTCTTTATCCCATCCTCGGTTATGGTATCCACACTACTAGTAGCTTCATCTAATATAAGTATCTTAGGATCAGATATCACTGTTCTAGCTATAGCTATCCTCTGACGTTCACCCCCAGATAGCATGCCTCCCCCCTCACCGCACGGCGTATCATATCGTAGAGGTTTCTCTAGTATGAAGTCGTGTGCTAAAGCTATCTTAGCCGCAGCCATAACCTCTTCTGGTGTAGCATCAGGCTTACCGTAGCGTATATTGTTAAATATGGAATCGTTGAATAACCTCGGATCCTGGCTTACTATACCTATCTGTCTCCTTAAGCTCTCTATCCTTATATCCCTTATATCGACTCCATCTAAGAGTATCCTACCCCTACTTACATCGTAGAATCTTAGTAGTAGCTTGGTTATAGTCGTCTTGCCGCTGCCTGTAGGCCCAACTATGCCTACTTTCTCTCCAGGCTTTATCTCAAAGTTTATATTCTTCAATACATTGGTGTAGGGGGTATAGCCAAACCATACATTCTCGAACTTTATCCACCCCCTAATATCTAGATCAATACTCTTAGGTGAATCCTTTATACTCGGCTCCATAGACATTAGGCTTTGAATCCTCTCCGCGGCTGTACTAGCTCTCTTCATAGGTTCAACCATACTTATAAGCGTCTGTATCGGCCCGTAGAACTGGCTTACATAGGATATGAAAGCTGAAAGTACCCCTAAAGTTATCCTTCCTCCTAGAACTTCTAATCCTCCAACCCACCATATGATAGCTGTAGCCGATGATATCGCGAAGCCTAACATAGGGAAGAATTTCAGGTTGAGTATTGTCGATTTTAAGCCTGCTTTAACGACTTCGTTCAACTTCGTCTTTAATCTATCTTCCTCGTATCCCTCCATACAGTATGCCTTAACAACAGTAAACCCAGGTATAACATCTACTAGTAGTGCAGATACATCGGTAGACCTCCTCCACTCATAGTGGTAGACCCATCTAGCCTTTCTACTAAACATGGATACACCCAAGATGAGTAGAGGTAGGGGTGCTGAAGCTATCATAGCTAGTCTCGGATCTAACGCGAATATCATCGTAGCTACTGATGCTAGCGATATTATGCTCCTTAAAAGCTGCTCCAACCCCCATGATAAGAACCAGTTCACCCTACTAGCATCATCGGTTATCCTAGATATGAGTCGACCAGACTCATATGTATCCAGTATATTCGGTTGGAACCGCATTATATGCTTAAACAAGTTAACCCTTATAGAATACATAACTTTAAGGCTTACATAGGATAACGTATAGCTACGCACCGCACCTAACATAGAGCTTAAGGCTTGTGTAACAACTATTATCACGATTATAACGATAAGCTGCTCCCTCCTCTGACCAAGGATAACATCATCGATCAATATCCTGAGATAGTATGGTGGTAATAGCCCTAGGAATATGCTAGCTATCCCAGATGCTATACCTAGAATTAGAGCTAGCTTATAAGGTAGAGCAAATCTTAAAACAAAGAGTAGGGGGGTCATTTTGAAACTGGTTCTCTCCTGCTCCCCTCTCTGATTACTGATAATCGCTCTCGTAGATGATGCATTCTCTATAAGGTTGGCGGCTTCGTTAAACTCTCTTCTCAAACTCTTCGTAAACCTTATGAGATGCATAGCTCTTCCATCTTTAAGTATCAGCTTTAACTCGCTATTACCTACATAATCCACTATATTTACTGAGGATATAGATGATAGATCTATGGAGTTCACAATCCTACCCCTATCATCGCATACTATACAACGTTTATTCGTGATGATAAGCTGGCTAACACCGTATCTTCCATCTACTCCTATATCGCTTTCAAACCTAGCTATTATACTCTCATCATCGCTTAAATCTAAGTTAACCTCCATACCAAGGATATAGACCGGAAGTACCTTGTCAGAATTAAAGTTTACGTACCTAGTTCAAGTAAACCTGGTAGTTAGCGTCGTATAAGTTAAATCGTAGACTTACGTACTTTCAACCCTCACCTTCGCAATATTCCTCTAGATCTAGTAAAGCTGACATATGTCTTGCAAACGCCTCGTATGGAGACTCATATGGGCTGAAATACATGTGAACCATACCTGCCCCACCTCCTTTAACGCTTTGATAATATAGTAGATCGCTACACTGCAGCATCCTCCAAGCTTCTAAAGCCCCCCTATCGTTAGAAGATTTAACGATCGACTCCAGCCGTTCTATCCGGTTGAAGCATAATCTTTGCATATCGTTGCCTATCCATGCGGAGAGATCTCTCTCTTCATCAGCCCACGATACCGGGTTGCTATCAGGGACCTCCACCTCATCTACCGGATGGTATTCATCTATTACCTGGCTTGGTGTCAAGAATCTTATACCTCGCTTAATAGCCTCCCTAGGTAGCCATGCTAGAAAATCCATTATACCAGTCTCTGCTGGATGATGCTCACCGAATGTCTCGTAATCCATGAAGACTAGTACATACTGTCCACTACTCCTAGCTATCCACTCACTATACTTATCCGCTGTTAGGGGGTATTCCACCCAATCCCTAGCTGAGAATCTAAACCCTATATCATCTGAAAGCCTGTAATTCCTAGTTAATATCCTCAAACTACTATCCTTAGCCTTGTATAGATAGTTAGGGCTCCTCCAATTCAACACTCTTTCAGCCCCCTCTGTTATAACAGCTTCGAATCCTAGACTCTCCGCTTCAACACCTATCGAATCGCTGTATATGAGTTCAGTATTCTCTAGTATCCTCGGCTTAATTCCGAATGCCTTTCTCATAATGTCTACATGCTTCTTAACTTGAAATCTAAATTCATCCTTCTCTTTATAGATCGATGCGAGGCTATGATAGTATGTTTGAGCTATGAATTCTACACATCCCGTATCAGCTAGTATCTGGAATGAATCTATAACCTCAGGCATCCACATCTCAGCTTGTTTGAGTAGGAGTCCTGAAATCGAGAATGCTACCTTAAACCGGCCGTCACTTTCCTCTATAATCTCCGATATTATCCTATTAGCTGGTAGATAGCATCTATAGGATACCCTCTCCAGCATCTTCCTATTAAGCTGATTATCGAAGTATCTATATGGTAGTCTACCCTTAAACCTGCGTCTAAGTCTAAAGGGTTGATGTACTTCGAAAACTAGGACTAAATCCAATAATGATCCACCCTCTACCGTTAACTCCTATAGAAAGTTTATTTTATGCATTCATCATAAAACTTTTACGAGGTGCGAGCTCCTCCTGTTTTTATAATGGCTGGTGGTGAAGGAACTAGACTACGTCCTCTCACTTCGAATAGACCTAAGCCTATGGTTCCTATAGCTAATAAACCTGTACTCAAGCATACTTTCGAAACCCTTCTATCATTCGGGTTCAAGAAGTTCATATTAACCCTCCACTACATGCCTATGGTGGTTGAGAAGTACTTCGGTAATGGCTCGAGCATAGGTGCAGAGGTATCCTATAGCATAGAGGATAGACCTATGGGTACTGCTGGAGGTGTAAAATCTGCTATAGAGATGTATGGAGTCGAAGAAGGTACCATCCTAGTTTGGAGTGGTGACGTACTTTCATACTTTGATGTAAGCGATATGTTAGATTTCCATAAAGATAAAGGTTCTATTCTGACTATAGCATCTACCAAGATCGATAATCCTGTAGAGTTTGGTGTACTAGTATTCGATGATGAGTATAGGGTTAAGCGGTTGCAAGAGAAGCCTTCATACTCTGAAGTTTCTAGTCTATGGATAAACTGCGGTATATATATCTTAGAACCTGAAGCCTATAACCAGATACCTCCTGGTAAATCATACGATTTCTCTAAGGATCTTATACCTCAACTCATAAGCGAGGGTGAGCCAGTTTACATCTACCCTCTTAAAGGCTACTGGAACGATATAGGTACCCCTTTAAACTATCTACAGGCGAATATCGATGTTCTAAACCGTAGAGCTGGTATGCTAAAACCAGCTGGTTTAGAGTATGAGCCAGGTATATGGGTTGAAGATCCTGATGTTATCAACAATATCCATTTGACTCCACCTGTAGCTATAGGTGGAGGTTCAACTATAAGCTCTGATGCATCGATAGGGCCATCATCGGTCTTGGGACGTAATGTATCAGTAGGTGATGGTGTCTCAATATCTAGGAGTATTATATGGGATTCCTCGGTTATAGGAGCATATTCTAGGATCGATGGCTCGATTATATGTGAATCATGTATACTAGGCGAAAGCGTTTTATGCAACCCAGGTGTAGTAGTGGGTGATAGATGTAGGATCGGTAAGCATAGCGTTATCCGTTCTAGTATTAGGATATGGCCTGAGAGACTCGTAGACTCATACTCGATAGTCAGCTCAGATATCAGATGGGGGATAAGATGGTATTCGACATTATTCACGGTTGAAGGTGTAACTGGAGCTGTAAACGTAGAGGTTACACCAGATTTTGCAGCTAAACTAGGTTTAGCTATAGGTTCATGGTTGAATATCGGTGGAAGGGTAGCTGTAGCTAGAGATAACTCTACGATATCCAGGATGATTAAGCGTAGCCTTGTTTCAGGTCTCCTCGCTGCTGGTATCGATGTAGAGAATCTTACAGTAACACCGCTACCGCTTCTTAACTCCTACATACCCAGATATAAACTCGACGGCGGGGTATATGTATCTGCCCCCGCTCATGCTCCTGGGCATATCGTTATAAAGGTGTTAGATAGGCATGGGGTAGAGATAGGCGGATCTGAGAGAAGAGCTATAGATGAGATTTTATTTAAGGAGTCATTTCGTAGAGTTAAACCTGAGGATATAGGTGAGCTAACTTATCCAACCGGGTTTATGGAGGAGTATGTAGACGATCTACTGGCCCGCTCATCGATCGGTAGCTTGAGAGGTATAAAGCTTGTAGTAAACGCTGTCGAAGGATCGACTTCTGCTATACTACCTATACTCCTAGATAGGCTCGACGCCGATGTATTCCTTCTAGGCGTACGGAGTGTTAGATCTACGAAAACTAAAGGTATATTAGAGGAGGTTGAAGCGACATCTAGAGTTGTTCGCTCTATCAATGCTGATCTAGGCTTCATATTCGATTGTAGCGGTTCTAGAATACTTGTAGTAGATGATGAAGGTATCCCGTTACAAAGCGAGTTAACTCTAGGTATGCTAGCGTATTATCTAGCTGAAATAGGTAGTATAGGCAATGTAGTTTTATCATCGTGTATCCCCGAATCCATATACAACTATATATCCAATTTAGGTTACAACGTTATGAGATGTAAGAGAGACCCATCCGCTCTACTTAGAAGTATAATAGATTCTAAAGCGGTATTCGGAGGGGATGAAACTGGTAGAATCTGTATATCTAGATTAACACCGTTCTTTGATTCTATAGCTTCGATGCTAGTTATGCTAGAACTTCTATCTAAGCATAGGATTAGCTCTATCAGAAGACAGATACCTTTAAAGTATAAGGTTGATGGTTCAGTAGAGTTGCCTAGGAGATCTATGAGTAGAGTTATAGCGAGGCTGAGGGAGGAGCTTGGAGATTACGATGCTCCTGGTATAGAAGGGTTGAAGATAATCGAGGGCGATGTATATATATCTATCGTACCCTCCCTAGAGGAACCTAAGATACTACTATACGTCGAATCTGAGAATCCTGAGATAGCTAAGAGCATTCTGAGAAGGTATGAAGATATAGTTAAGCTCATCGTATCATCAGAGGGTTGAAGCTTTGCGTATAATTATGCTTTCATGGGAGTATCCTCCTAGGATAGTTGGAGGTATATCTAGACATGTCTACTTCCTTAGTAGAGCTCTAGCTTCAGAAGGATGTGAAGTCCACGTCGTGACACTCGACTTCCCAGGTAAGTCTATCTACGAGGTGGAGGATGGTGTACATGTACATAGGGTTCCCGTAGAGATAGGAGCGTCAAATTTCCATATGTGGGTAGCTCTATTCAACCATTTCTTCGAGAAGCGTATAGGGTATATAACTCATAATTTCGGTAAACCTGATGTAGTGCATAGTCATGACTGGCTTACCGCTCTATCTGGTATATCTGCTAAGCATATGCTTAGAATACCGCTCGTAGTAACCTTCCATAGTACTGAGAGGGGTAGATCACAAGGATTAGCAAACCCAGAATCTTATATGGTAGACTCTATAGAATGGTGGGCATCCTATGAGGCTTCGATCGTTATAACGGTAAGTAGTCATATGAAAGATGAGCTTATCCGCTACTTTAAGCTTCCAGAGGATAAGGTATACGTCATCCATAATGGAGTTGATCCATCAATCTTCAATATAAGCGTAGATAGAGATTCTATACGTGGCAGGCTAGGTGTCAAACCCTGGGAGAAGCTTATAGTATCTGTTGGGAGGATGAGCCATCAGAAGGGCTTCCATATACTACTGCAAGCTATGAGTATCGTAATTCACAGGTATAGGGATGTTAAGCTTATCCTAGTAGGTGACGGGTATATGAGGGGGGAGCTTGAAAGGCAAGCTTCAGATCTAGGTTTATCTGAGCATGTAGTATTCACAGGATTTATAGACGATGTCTATCTTAAAGCTATACTAAAATCTGCAGATATCATGGTTGTATGCTCACTATACGAGCCGTTCGGTATAGTTGCCTTAGAAGGTATGGCTTCAGGTCTACCTGTAATAGTCTCAGCTACAGGTGGGTTGAAGGAGATAGTTGAGCATGAAGTAGATGGTTTATGGGCTAGCCCTGGGGATCCTGCCAGTTTAGCTTCATGTATTGAGAGACTACTGGTAGATGCTGATCTAGTATCGAAACTCCGATTTAACGCTATAGTAAAAGCTAAAAGGTTTGATTGGAGAAATATAGCTAAGAAGGTGCTCGAAGCTTATGGGGATGCTGGAAGGAGAGCAAGGTTTCAGTAGTCTTGTGAAAAACCTCCTCTCATCCCTATTAACCTTAGGAGCTGTAGATCGATCCAAAGCTCTAACCATTGTGGAGCTATCTAAAAGAACCGGTATGGAAGCTAGATGCATAGACTCTACCATAACTCTCCTTATACGTTCTGGATACGTAGCCTCCATAGACTCTGAGAATGGTGCTAGATTCTATCTAACACCGAACGGTATATTAGCAGCCTCCTCACTCTACTCCTAACACAGGTTTGTCTAAACTTATACGTAACCAACTAACAGGTGAATGGATCGTAGTAGCTCCACGTAGAGGTAGACGTCCTATTCACTATGGTGGAGTAGAGGGGTGCCCATTCTGCCCGGGTAACGAACGTGCAACACCTCCTGCAAAGCTTATTTATGTAAGATCAGATGATGGATCTATACATCGGTTTAGAGATGAAGATGATGCTAGAAGGAGTGATTGGCTAGTTAGAGTATTCGATAACCTATACCCGATATTCTCTACCACATATGAAGGCGTATATGGGTACCATGAGGTTCTTGTAGAAACACCTAAACATGAGGATAAGCCTTGGAGTATATCAATCGATCAGCAAGCATTAGCTATAAAAGCAGCTCTTGAACGTATAGATATACTGAAGCTAGATCCAAATATAAGATACGTACTATTGTTCAAGAATTATGGTAGATCAGCTGGTGCTTCGATAGAGCATATGCATATGCAGATAGCTGCTTCACCTATTATCCCACCTAGAGTAGAGCTTGAGCTATCCTCGTATAGGGGTGAATGCCCAGTATGTATGCTTATAGAGGAGAGCTCCTTAATCAATAGATATGATGATATCCTTGCTATATGCCCTAAAGCTAGCTCCAAACCGTACGAAGTTATGGTGACATCGATCGAACATAAGCCTGATATACCACGTACAGAGAGTTATATCGAAGCTTTAGCTAGAATACTAGTAGATGTTATGCGTAGGTTACGATCAATCCTCGGTGAGTTTGAATTTAACTACTGGCTACACTATGGCTTAACTCGAGATCACCATTGGCATATCGAGATACTACCGAAAACATCCATATGGGCTGGATTAGAGCTTGGTGGATGGATATATGTGAATGCTATACCTCCTAGTGAAGCAGCTGAGAATCTTAGAAAAGCTCTTAGTTAAAAATAATGTTTCAGCTTAAAACCTGTATAGAAACATAGGTTTCACTAGTTTCTCGGAATCCCTTATATTAAGGCTGGCTTTCTAAAGGAGGAATAGTGAAAGATATGGGTGAAGCTAGCGTCATACCATCAAAGACTTCTATGATAGCTACACTCCTACTAATACTAGCATCTAGCTTACCACAGTTATCAGCTCAAACAGTAAATTACACCTTCGTATACGGCTATGTACTAGACGAGAATGGATCAGGCTTATCTAGTGTTAGAATCCTAGTATCAGCTCAGGATGGATCGGTAAAAACCCTATCATATACAAATAGTGATGGATACTTTGGGCTACTATTAGAGAGGGGTTATACGTATACGTTAACCTTCTCTAAGCCCGGCTACGTTACCGTTACTAGGAGTATAAATGCTCAGAAGTTCGATATGAATATAGGTAATATTACTTTACGGGAGGCTATAAGGGTTACATCCATGACAGCGACCATAGCTTCTACAGCGGGATCAGATATATCGATACCAGTTACTATATCTAATGAAGGTGAGGTAGCAGAGCTTTTAACACTTAGCGTAGAGAAGCCTGAAGAGTGGGGTGTTAGGATAGTCTATCAGAATAGGGAGGTTTTGAGTATAGTTTTATCTAAGGGGCAGAGTATATCGATGGATGTTATACTCTCCATACCTAAGGATGCTCTTGAAGGCTTGTACAAACTAACAATTATAGTTAATGGAACGCTTATGCTTCGTAAAGTGTTCTATATCTATGTCCAGCCTCAACCTACAGTAAGGATATATGGCTCCGTATTAGATGATGATGGATCCGCTTTAGGTAATGTTAAGATAGATGTATACTCTCAGGATGGTATTCTTATAGGATGTTTCGAATCTCTTACCGATGGATCCTTCTATTTAGTGTTACCTTCCGTATCTAAGAGTATGTCGTTAACCTTCTCCAAGCCTGGCTACGTTAAACTATCTAAGGTGGTATCCATATCTAGTGGTGAACTCGATCTCGGTGCGTTAACTCTTCGTAAAGCTATAAAGCTTCGATCACAGATGGTGTCGCTATCTACTGATCCAGGTAGGAAGATACAGTTACCATTAACTATAAGCAACCTGGCTGATGAAGCGAAGATGGTGGAGTTATCAGTGGATAAACCTGCATCATGGCTTACACGTATATTGCTGCAAAACCAGGAGGTTTCTAAGATTCTACTACAACCTAACGAAGCAGTTAATCTACAATTAGAGATTTTTATACCTATAGATTCTCGTGGACAGTATACTTTAACCTTGAAAGCTTCATCTGATATAGTATCAGCAATAGAGTTTATGGTATACGTTAATCCTCTAACATCTACGATACTGTACTGTCCTATACCTGGTAGAACGGCTATACCAGGTGATACCGTTAGATTTCAAGTTAAAGTTAGGAATCCTGTGGAACTAGATCAAAGATTTAAGGTATCCGTAGAGCCTACGATTATTGGATGGGTTGTATCCGTTAAAACTCTAGATGGTACCCCTGTATCTGAGGTAACCCTACCGAGTGCTGGATCGTTAGATCTCATAGTAGATATCTCTATACCATCTACAGTTAGCGATGGTGTATATAAGCTAACTCTTAAAGCAGATTCGGGTATCCTATCGGATGAGATAGATTTAAGGATAGATGTAAAGAGGGCGCCTCCATACATTAAGCTTGTAGCTGCACCGCCATACATAGACGTATACTCTGGATCCGATGCACGTTTTAAGATATTAGTCCAGAATATGGGTGGCTATGATGAGCTACTAGATCTGTTTGTCGAAGGTATACCAGGAGGTTGGAGATATAGATTCGAAGATTCAGGTAGACAAGAGATAACCAAGCTTTATGTAGAAGCAGGTAGATCCAAGGAATTCTATTTAGTAGTATCAGTTCCATCAGCTTCGTCTCTAGGAACTGTGGATCTAACGGTGTATGCTAAGAGTAGCGATGTATCTGATAGGATCGATCTAAAACTAAACATCCTAGGCTTATATAAGCTATCGATAATTACTCAGAACTTCTATACATCACTAACTGTCGGAGGAGAGACAACCTTCACCCTAACCGTTAAGAATACGGGTAGCCGGGATACTACTAATGTAAAACTCCTATACTCCAGTATTCCTAGCGGCTTCAATATAGATGTATCTCCTACGAGCTTAAGTGTATTAAGGGTAGGTGAGGAAGCCTCCTTCACTATACGTATCTCGACGACGCCCGATATTAACGCTGGAAACTACTACATAGATTTCACATTATCTTCAGATCAGGTTCCCCCATCACAGTTTACGCTTAGGGTGGAGTTATTCCATGAAACTAGTTGGCTTCTCTACGGAGGTATAGCTATAGTTTTAGCGTTAACAAGCCTGTTCCTCATGTATAGGAGGATCGGTAGGAGGTGACCTCTATACCTGAATATGTTATCGAAACATATGGATTAACTAAAGTTTATAGATCTGGCGGCGGCGCGGTCGTAGCTGTAGATAAGCTTGATTTCACCGTTGAGAAATCATCTATATTCGGTCTACTAGGACCTAATGGTGCAGGTAAAACTACGCTTTTGATGATGCTAACAGGCTTAACCCTCCCCACAAATGGTTCCGGTAGGGTTCTAGGATACGATATAGTTAGGGAATCTCGTGAGATACGTAGGAGGGTTGGTTTTCTACCTGAAGGTTTCGGTTTCTACGAGCATCTCACAGCTGAACAGAATCTAGAGTATATAGCTGCTTTGAACGATATACCTAAGCCTGAGAGGAGGAAACGTATCGAAGATATCCTATCTCTAGTAGGTTTATACGAGGTTAAAAATAGGAGGGTTTCAAGTTTCTCTAGAGGTATGAAGCAGAGGCTTGGTATAGCTCAAGCGTTAATTAAAGATCCAGAGCTACTCCTACTAGATGAGCCTACCGCTGGTTTAGATCCAGAGGGGTCTAGAGCATTTAAAGATCTCGTATTGAAGCTGAATAGCGAGGGTAGGACTATAGTTCTAAGTACGCATCTACTATTCGAAGTTGGGCCCCTCTGTAGTTCTATCGCTATAATGAACCGCGGTAGGATTGTCGTTCAGGGTAGGGTTAAAGATCTGATATCCAAGCTTATGAGCGAGGTAGGCTACAAGATATACGTAGAGGTTCGAGGTGATTTAGGGAAGCTTGCTTCAGCTCTAACCGGTATGGAGGGGGTGAGGGGTGTGAGGATAGGTGTAGATAGTCTCTATGTGGATTCTACGAAGGATATCAGGGTGGATATAGTTAAGATCGCTTCAGATATGAAGGTTGAGATATCGAGTATAAGAGTTGAAGAACCGTCTCTGGAGGATCTATTCATAAGATATTATAGGGGTGAGGCTTCCAATGCCTAGCGTGTATACTGTCGCATCTAGAGAATTCTCTGATATAATACATAGTAAACGCTTCATAATACTCGTAGCTGTATTCTCGATTGTATTCATGGTCGGTATGGCTTCGATATACCTTACAGTCCTCTCCATGGCTCAGGGTCTCGGTATAGCTATGCCTACAGGGTTCCTAGGTAGAGCTGCATCGATAATAGCATCATCCATGTCCTACTTCGCTCCGATAGTAGGTATAGCTTTAGGATGCGATGCTATATCCGGGGAAAGGGAGAAGGGTACTCTGAAGACGATCCTAGCTCAACCCATATATAGAGATACATTTATAACTGGGAAATTCATAGCGGCAATCTTAGCTGTATCTATAGCAGTCTCCATAGCATCCCTGGTTAATGTAGGAGGATCCATAGTAATCCTAGGTGTGACACCTACAAGCGAGGATATAGCTAGGCTAGCTCTATTCATAGTATTCTCGATACTATACGCTATAAGCTACTATGGTATAGCTATACTATTATCCACTATAGCGAGGAGGACTACTCAGAGTGTGATAGTAAGCGTAACGCTATGGGCTATATTCACATTCGCTATACCTATAATCGCCTCTCTCGTAGCATACATGTATAGGCCAATAACTGGTATAGAAATAATACAGCGTCCAGGTGGGAATGTAACTATTAGAAGACCTAGCCCTGAGGAGATGCAGCGTATAATAGAGCAGACAAGGGCTAGAGCTACTATAACGGAAGCTATAAATAGTATAACGCCAAACTACCATTTCACGAAGATAATTCAGTACATTCTCGGCTTTATGCAGGGTAGGCTTAATCAATCGTTATCCATATATCAAGGTCTAGTATCAGCGTGGCCTAATATACTGGTACTAGTGTTGGTAGCCTGTATAACGTTGATAGCATCGTACATGGTGTTTATAAGGCAGGAGGCAAGGTAGAGGCGGGTATAGGTTGAAGATAGAGACCCGGTTAATTCATCCGCTATTATTTCTTGATAAGCTTTTCATAGATTTCAATAGTTTTCTCAGCTATCCTATCCCATGTAAACTCCTCTAGAACTCTTCTTCTACCGTTTCTACCCAGCTTCTCCGCCAGCTTAGGATCATCTAATAGTATGTTAATACCCCAAGCTATATCCTCAGGTCTTCTAGGATCTACATGTATACCGGTCTGGTTTTCGCCTGACGGTACGACTATCTCCCTCATACCGCTTATACCTGCCGCACCTACTACTACTGGTTTAGCCATAGACATAGCTTCTAGAGAAACTATACCGAAGGGTTCGTAGAGACTTGGGAAGACGCATATATCTGACATAGCGTAATGAAGTATACGCTCATCCTCGCTTAGGAAGTCAAATCTCAAGATAACTTTATCCTCGAGATTTAGGGTTTTCGTAAGGTTGACGAGGTAGTCTCTAAGCTCTCCTAGACCTACTACGATAAGCTTAGCTTCGGGATGCTTCGCTGCTATGTATGACATAGCCTGTATGAGCTTATCGACACCTTTAACCGCTGTAAGCCTACCTATAAATAGTATAATCTTTTCATCTTCCTTGACACCGTATCTTTCTCTAAGCTTGTAGACCTCCCCTCTATCTATCTTGCTAGGATCATACTTATCAGGGTCTACGCCATTATATACTACCTCTACCTTACTTATGGGAAATCCAAGCGTCTCTAATTCTGATTTCATAGCATATGATACCGTTACTATTTTATCAGCCCCATCAGCCCCCTTTCTTTCAAGCTCCATAACGGTCATAGATCCATTTCCTAGAGTTCTACCTCTCTCAGTACTATGTATATGGAAAGCCATAGGTATTCCTAAATGCTTCTTAACGAGTAGCCCAGCTATCACTGAAAGCCAATCGTGAACCGATACTATATCAAACTTGTAGCCTTCGAATCGGTGTAGATCGTTTACTAGCTTGGAGGCTGATAGAAGATTGTACAGGTATATATCTGAGAAGAATTTGAATCCTGGACCCCAATTCTTAAGTTCTGATGCTACTATATCGAACATTATACTCGTTATATCCATAAGTAGTGGTCTATGAACCTCTACTCCTCCTATAAGCTCTCTAGTCTTAAGATTTCCATCGTTTAACGTGAATACGTAGACGTTATGTCCCATCTTAACGTATCTACGAGTAACTTCATACGAGTATACACCGAGTCCTCCGACTATTCTAGGTGGGTACTCCCATGTGAAGAACGCTATATCCATAGCTTCTAAGGCTAATAGCTACTCCTATATAAAATAATCTTAGAGTTCTAGCTTAAGATTAAACTTAACTCCTCTATATCCTGATGAAGCATATGGCTGTATACTATTCGCTTCGACTTGCGAAACTTACAGATATACTTTCCCTATCCGCTATACATATCTAATATTTAAATATTAGAAAGGTAAAAACCATAGGTTTTCTACTTAGAATGACGTTATCGCATTTATCTAGCTATTTAACGCATAGGACATGCATCCTATGTGCATCTCTAGGTTTAGGATGCTGTAATCGATGTCAACCATTCATACTGTATGCTGATATTAAGCGTATGGTTGCCCATATAGATTCAAGGATTGTTAAAGAGTTGATCGAGTGTAGCATGATACCTGAAGCTTATCGTGATCATTTGGAGAATCCTGAGATGAGGATGGTATACTATCAATGGGGTGGGTCATGGTATAGGATTCAGATGAGGTTTTCGAATGGCTCATGTATAGCCCTTAAACATGGCCTTGGCTGTATGCTTAATAGATATAGGCCCCTGATATGCGTAGTATGGCCGTTTTGGTGGAGTGAAGACTCAAATCCGTTAGGTAATGATTTTGAGATAGAAGTTATCGGTGAATGTACCATGGCTATACGTTGGATGTTTACACCTGAGAGAATAATGTTCGAGCTTGATATGGATGAAGCAGAGTTGAAGAAGTATCTGAGGAGTATGTATATTGCGTTGAGGGAGCATGAGTCTATACTTAGGGAAGCCTATAGTAAAGGTGTGGAGCCATCTATGCTTCTAGAATGGCTTATAACTAAGGCTGTATCCAGCTATCCTATGGAGGAGTATCTTTGAGTATGAAGGTCGCTATACTATATAATGCACCAGCTGGTAAGCCTGATAGTATCGAATATCTATCTGAAGCAGGGGTGCTAGAGGAAGTTGAAGCTGTTAGACTAGCTCTAGAGAGGCTTGATTTAAAGTACGATATTATCCCACTTAGAGATGATATAATCGAGTTTGCTAGAGCTGTTAAAAACTGTAATCCTGATGTAGCTGTAAATCTATGTGAGGGAGCCTTCGGTTATAGTATGTATGAGATGAATGTAGCAGCACTCCTAGAGCTTCTAGGGGTTCCGTATACTGGGGCAGATCCTTTAACCTTGGCTTTAGCTAGGGATAAGGGGTTATCCAAGGATATATTTAGAGCTAAGGGTATACCTACACCAGAGTATAGGGTTTTGAACAGTATCTTGGATTGGGATTCTAAACTGAGTTTCCCACTTATAGTTAAACCTGTAGCTGAGGATGCTAGTATCGGTTTAACGCGTAGAAATTTTGTTAGATGCTTCGATGAGCTTAAAGATATCGTCGAGTATATAGTCGTAAGGTATGGTCAGCCAGCGTTGGTTGAGGAGTATATCGCGGGTAGAGAGCTTAACGTAGCGTTCATAGGAGGTGAAGAACCTGTGATGCTACCTATCTCTGAGATCGTATTCGAGTTCGAAGAGGAGCCTAGGATAGTAGACTATTATGCTAAATGGGTTAAAGGTAGCTATGAGTATGAGAGGACTAGGCCTCTATGTCCAGCACCTCTTGATGAAGGGGTAAGGGTTAGAGTGGAGGATGCTGCTAGAAGGGCCTATAAAGCTTTAAAGTGTAGGGATTATGGTCGTGTAGATATAAGGCTTAGAGGTATGGTGCCATATGTTCTAGAAGTTAATCCAAACCCGGATATATCGCTAGATTCAGGTTTCGTTAGGAGTTTGAATGCTGCTGGTATACGTTATGAGGATTTCATAGCTAGGATAATATCCTATGCCTTAGATAGGTTTAGGAAGTTTAACAAGTGATCTATTATCTAGCTTATCCTCCATGCCATACCTTTCTAGAGCGTACCAGAGGATGGTGCATATTAGCTCGTCGTAGCTATATCCGGCTGCTCTAGCAGCTGTAGGTAGGGCTGAGTGTGCATCTGGATTCGGTATCAATCCTGGTAGAGGGTTGACTTCCATTATGCGTGGTTCACCGTATCTATCTAGCCTGACGTCTATACGGCATAGATCTCTGCATCCTAGGACTCTAAACGTTTTGAGAGCTATATCTTTAAGCTTGGATTCTAAGCTTAACGGTATATCTGCCGGGCATCGTAGTATATCTAGCGGATTGTTCGGTGTATCCCAAAGCCATTTAGCTTCGTAGGAGTATATGGGGCTAGCTTCCCTCGGTAATTTATCGAGTAGAATCTCTACTATCGGTAGTACGACTGGACTCCTATTACCTAGGATTCCTATAGTGAATTCTCTACCAGGTAGGAATTCCTCGACTATAGCGGGTTGTTTATAAGTCGATATAACCCATGAAACCTGTTTTCTAAGAGCCTCCGCATCCCTGACGAGAGATGTGCTTCTAATACCTTTGCTCGACCCCTCTCTTAGAGGTTTAACTATGAGTGGAAATTCCAGATAGTCTTCGAGCTTCTCTTCAACTGATTCAAACACCTGGAATTTAGGTGATGGCAGCCCATACGATGATAATACCTGGTGGGTTAGAGCTTTATCCAGACATATAGCTAGGGTAGCGGGGCCAGATCCGGTATATGGTATACCCAGCATCTCGAGTATGGAAGGTATATGCGATTCTCTACTCTCACCTCTTAGCCCCTCAGCTATATTGAACACTATATCTGGTTTCTCGCTTCTAAGCCGTAGGTAGGAATCCTCATCGGCTTCGATCTTCACGACACTACATCCACTCTTCTCTAGAGCTTTAGCTATAGCTTCTACAGTTTCCTCTTCATCATATTCTACATAGTAGTCTTCTGGTAGATCTGATGCGGCAGGTCTTCTTAGATTATACGTTATACATACCTTCAGCGGCATAGCTCTTCTAATAGCCTCCCTTTAAGTCTAGGGAGGCGTAGCGTAGGCTATAGCCTCCTCCTCTATGGGAGGCTGCGGATACACGTATATATTGCCTTCATAGTTCCTGAGGATCACCTTATCCTTATCGAATGCTACTATATAGTTTGGTTGAATCGGTATTTTACCCCCGCCGCCCGGAGCATCTATAACGTATCTAGGTATAGCTAAACCAGATGTATAGCCTATAAGCGATTCGAGTATCTTTATACCCGTCTCTACTCTGGTTCTGAAGTGGGATGCCCCCTTAACTAGATCCATCTGGAATAGGTAGTATGGCCTAACACGTATCTTTAATAGTTTATGTAGGAGTTCCTTCATAACCTTGGGGTCGTCGTTGACCCCCTTCAATAGTACGGATTGATTACCTAGTGGTATACCCGCATCTGCTAGTAATCCGCATGCTCTTTCACTCTCCTCCGTTATCTCTCTAGGATGATTGAAGTGTACGTTAACATATAGTGGATGATATTTCTTCAATATACTGCATAGCTTAGGGGTTATCCTTTGCGGTAGTGTACAGGGCATTCTAGATCCTATTCTTACAATCTCCACATGCTGTATAGCTCTAACCTTACCTAATATGCGATCTAGAGTCTCATCTGGAAGCATGAATGGATCTCCACCGGAGAGTAGTACATCTCTTATAGATGGGTTACCCTTGATATACTCTATCTGTTTAGCCCATTCATCCATAGACAACCTCGCAGGGGATCTTCCCACCATCCTCTTCCTAGTACAGAATCTACAGTATGTAGCGCATACGGTTGATACACACATAAGAACTCTATCAGGGTATCTATGAACTAAACCTGGTACGGGGCTATCTCCCTCTTCATCTAGCGGATCCTCAATTCCGTACGGGTCTTTAAGTTCTAGTGGGCTAGGTATACACTGCATCCATATGGGATCGCCAACCTCCTCTATGAGGTTGAAGTAGTATCTAGAAACTCTCATAGGATATACGGATACAACGGCTTTGAGAGGTTCTATATCGATCCTAAATTTCTCCGTTATCTGCTCTGGTTTAGTGATAAGGTCTTTAAGAAGGGTTCTCCAATCCTCTTCTACCACTCCCCTCTCCAGCCCTCCCTCTAAAACCAAAGATCGTGATGATACATTGTAGATATAAGCTTTTCTAAATGCTTCTAACCACTCAGGTATACTATACTAGGAGGTTGCAGGTTAGGTTAAGCTATACTGAAAACTGCTACTCTATCGCTATGTATACTTTAGGGATGTAGTTGGAAGATTTATTCAGATCGCATACTACCAGTTTCGGAAAATACACTTGTAGCTGTATAGATTTGTTGGTGTACCTCTCCTCGTATAGAGTGTATGGTTATCTAGAGAAGCTTGATGGGTTTATAGTGATCTCTAGGTGTAGGTATACTAGACTAGTAACTTTAGCCTAGGAATCTTCTAAGCATGGCTGCTTTAACCAAGTAGTCTTCGGAATCCTTCCTACCTAGAAGGAATGCTATTAGGAAGCTGTTAACTGTGTTAAGGTATAGCTTATCATCTAAGCTAGCTGCTCCAAGCTTTATACCTAGATTCTCTGCTTCAGATAGATCCTCAATATACATATCTAGTACATCGCTCGGTATACTTCTACAATACTTCTCTAGTAGATCTATATTCTCCATGTTTACGTGGCGTGCAGCATAGCTTAGATCGACGTGGATCTTAACGTATAGATCTTTCACTATATTCCACTCGTATTCGTTTAGTTCGGTTAGAGATGATAAGCCTATAAACTCTGGTGGTATACCTAGACTGTAGAGTGCGGATACATATGGTATGGCTCTGGGGAGTTTAACCGGGCCTACACTCCTAGTATACCCGTATAAGCCTATATGTAGTCTTCTAGCTCTTCTAGCTGGGACCAGCGTTGCTACATCGTTTACGAGTTTAGCTAGCTTGGTAACCTCTTTCTGATATCTGCTTACTAGCTTATTTAGTATCGATACTATGTTATCCATATTCGTCTCCACATAGTCTGCTAGATCATCCAGATAGTATGATTCATCCTTCTTGAATACCTTACCTATATACTCTATGGCTTTCGCTACGATGTTTATAGGGTGGTCATACTTGAAGGATGATTGTATGGTTACGGTTTTGTAACCTCTATACTCTTCTAAAGCATTCTCTATATTCTGTGGTGATATATGTCCTCTAAACGGTGGAGGGCCGCCGCCTATTACAGGGTATATATCTATCCTATACTCCTCCATAAGCCTATAAATCTTAGCTAACGCTATCTTCGCTAGTATGGTTGCCGGTATTAATCCATAGTTTAAAGCCGGATCGGATCTAGCTATGAATACTCTTAGATACTTGGGTTTTATCTTAGCGATGTAGCCTCCGACTATGGTATCTAGTTTAAGTATGCTATCCATATCCTCTAGTAGGGGTATGACCTCTATAGATTCAGGCTTCGTAGAGCCTATTATATCCGATAGGGGTGTATTATCGAATAGCTTGATAGAATTCCTACTAGCTATTAAGCTTCGATAGGTTTCGTAGACTGTTAGGATATCTCTAGGTGATGTAGTTAGGGGTAGTATAACCTCGAATACTGGTGGGTTTTCTAAGCCGCATATGGTTTTAACGTAGTCGTAGAATCTAGGGATGGTTTCTAGACATTCTATGAAGCTCTTCCTCTCTATAGTCTCTACGAATGGGTTGGGTAGCCTATATGTTAGGAAGTATTCTTCACCGAGTTTATGTTCTGTGAAGAAGCTTTTATCGATAAATAGTAGTTTACGTACTACATGGATATCCGCATCCTTACCTTCCCAATCCCACATCTGTTCGTCTATGTTAAGTTTTCTAAAGACGTAGTATGCCTCGTATACTTCATCATCGCCATCTAGTATATCGGTACCGCGTAGCCATGGAGGTGTGAAGACGTTATCAGGATGCTGTGTAGACATAGTCGCTGGTATCTTCCTATCTATTCTAGACAATCTAACCCTCTACCAGACAAGTATAATCTTGGATATAAGGGTTAGTGTAGGAGCTCTACTGTTTAAATATTTAAATCTAGGGTTTCTACCTTCTTATCGGTATCTGAGGGTTGGATAGATTTGAGTGGGGAATCTAAGAGGGAGGTAAAGGAGAGGTGGGGTATAGCTCACATATACAGTTCATCGAATAATACGATAGTCCATATAACAGATCTTAGTGGTAGGGAGACTATAGCTATGGGTATAGGTGGTATGTTTGTTAAGGCTGATAGGTTAGGCGGGTCTCCGTATGCTGCTGTGAGAGCTGCTATGCATGCAGCTACGATAGCTAAGGATAAGGGTATAACTGCTCTACATATAAAGGTTAGGGCTCCTGGTGGTGTTAAATCTAAGACTCCTGGACCTGGAGCTATGCATGCTATAAGGGTTCTAGCTAGATCGGGGTTTAAGATAGGTCGTATCGAGGATGTAACACCTATACCGCATGATGGTACTAGGCGTCCAGGAGGTAGGAGGGGTAGGAGGGTTTAGTGGATCCTTTATCCTGCCTTTTAGGTTGCTGTAGCTAGGATCCTTCTAACCGGGTGATCTGGATTGTTATACGGGCTTTTATAGGAGTATCTTATAAGCTCCTCCTCCCCTCTCATAACCATGTATGATGGTATTCTAACTATCTTATCCCCTACCGCTATATGTCCATGGACTATCATCTGTCTAGCCTGTATTATCGTTTTGGCAAGTCCTAGTTTATAGACTAGGGTTTGTAGTCTTCTATCGAGTAGATCTTCGACTTTAAGATCTAGGATCCTATCTAGATCTGCATCCTTTGATAGTATACCCATATCGTATAGCTTATCTATGAGTATCCTAGCCTCCCTCTCCCTCTCTTCTGGTGGTAGAGCTAGGAGGGTTCTAGCTCTATGTCTAAACTTAGATAGCATAGTCTGGTACTTCCATAGCTCCCTCTTATTCCTAAGCCCATACTCTCCTACTAGTCTAAGCTCCTCCTGTAGTCTAGCAGTATCCCATGGTCTACGTGGTGTTTCATACTTCTTCCTAGGCTTCTTAGGATCACCCATACCCTACTTCTTCCTCCTAACCACACCTACAGTCCTACCCTTCCTACCAGTAGTCCTAGTCTTCTGCCCTCTAACCTTCAATCCTAAAGCGTGTCTTATACCCTTCCAGCATCTAATCTCCTTCATAAACTCTATATCCATCCTTTGTCTAAGCTCCCATTCGCCACCGATTAGAAGCTCATCCCTCCCATTCTCAGGTGCTCTCTGCCTATTCAGTAGGAAGCCTCTTATACCGTAATCCCACGGCCTCCTGAATACATCCTCTACTCTTTTAACTTCATCCTCGGTTAGGAAGCCTATCCTCCTATCCGGGTTTATACCTGCTACATGAGCTATAGCATAGCCTAGCCTAACACCTATACCTCTAATCGAAGCTAGGCCATACGGTACTTTAAGAGATCCATCTACATCGTGCCCAGCTATACGGATGATAGGCTTATACTCCCTACTACTCAACCCTACATCAAACCCTATAACGCGTATATTTAAATATTCACGAAGCAAACATAAGGTTTAAAAACTAGACGATTAGAGAAAATCAAAACTTGATGCCGCCGTAGCTCAGCCAGGTAGAGCAGCGGGCTGTTAACCCGTTGGTCGTCGGTTCGAATCCGACCGGCGGCGTCATCTATAATCTTTGAAATAGATCGTAGATTCTTCTACCCTACTTCTTCTAAAACCTTGTATTTATCTATATGGTGGAAATGTTCATCGATTATTCTAGCTGTGGTTGATGCATATTCGTTATCGTAATCTCTACCCGGTTATCCCTAAATCTAGATTTAGGTATGGTGGAGCCGGCTCCCCGTTTTCATAGAGGTTTGATCTTGAATCCTCTACTTATTCATGGATTTCTTTATCATCTTTATTTTTCAGAAGAGTATCTACCGTTTGTTCAAATCTTTGTATACTTCTTAGAAGGGTGGGAGAATAATGTTTGGAAGATGTATTCTTGGATACTGTATTCCTAGAGGATGCTGATGTATGAGAGGTTTAGATTTACCGGTACCTTTTCAGAAGGGTTCTTCTAGAGATTCTTAGCTAAGCTTGGTAGTGTTTTAGCTTCATCTTCTGTTATCGGTTTGAGGTTGTAGAGGTTTACCGGTAGTTTTATAGGAATGTGGGGTTGTGTATCTATTGGGGAGCTTTATATTGGAAGGGGTTTTGATCTAGCATGATGGAGGGTGTGGGGTGTCTGCTTGGTGAGGGTTAGCTTTAGGGATATAGGTTTAAGGTATACTTTAAGTCCTTATGAGAAGCCGGTAGCATATGTGAAACCTGGGGGTTTGATCGTAGTCGAGGTTGAGGATGCTTCTTCTGGGCAGATAAGGAAGCCGGGTGATGTAAGGGATAGGGGTAGGATACCCTTCGGGAATCCTCTAGTAGGGCCTATATATGTGGAGGGTGCGAAGCCTGGGGGATCCGTAATCGTGACTATAGAGGATATCAAACCGACGATAGGTCAGGGTGCGATATACTTCTCAGATTTTACTGAGAGGTATCTTACAGAGGTTCCTATACTAAGGTTTATGAGAACGGCTTTCCCGTATAGGATGAAGATATGTAGGATAGAGGGTGATACAGTCTTCTTCGATGGGTTGAAGCTTCCCTATAAGCCTATGGTTGGTACTATAGGGACGGCGCCTTATCTAGAGGTTGAGAGTGTATCTTCAAGCCTCCTTCCAGGTAGGCATGGTGGGAATATGGATATACCAGATATCTGTCCTGGGAGTAGGGTAAGCCTCCCAGTATTCTATGAGGGGGCTCTACTCTATGTTGGGGATGTGCATGCGATACAGGGTGATGGCGAGATCTCCGGTACGGCTATAGAGATGCCTGCTGAGGTAGCTCTTAGGATCGATATCTCCGAGCAGGGTTTGAGATGGCCTAGGATAGAGAGTGGGGAGGAGATGATGTGTATCGCAACTACGGGTTCTGGAAGAAGCTTTGAGGATGCTGTAAGGATAGCGTTTCTAGAATTAGCGTTGTGGATTGAGGAAAGGTATGGTATAGATAGGTTTGATGGATTGATGATCTGCTCCATAGCTGGGAAGATCAGGGTTGGGAATCTATGGTCTTTAGCTGCGAAGATCGAGAAGAGGTATCTAGATAGATCGTTGTAGATACACAGTTTGTTAAGCTAGATGCAGCTCATATCTAACTATAGATCTATAACAGTGTATCCTTCCCATCATAGATTCTCTTCAACAACTCTACTCATCAGCTCTCGTAAACCTCTAATCCTTGATACCCCCACTATCAGGAATAGGTTGTAGAGGATAACACCCCCAGTTTTCAGAAGCTTAGCATCCCTACCCTAGCAATCCTCGATCAATCCTACACACCTAGAAATCATACATAAGAATAGCTAAGATCGCTAACATCATAGACCCCGACGATATATTCCAAACAAAATAAACACATCACATACTAGCTATGGGTAAACCCCATACCGGATATCATGGATAAATATAGGGGGGTATAGAAATACTCAAACACCCCTAATGATAAGGCTATGCTCCGGGCGGGATTTGAACCCGCGACCCCTGGCTCGAAAGGCCAGGATACTTACCAGGCTATACGACCGGAGCCCCCGAATGGTTCACTATTACCCTATGGCTAGATTAAAGTTTTTCTTTTCATAGCATCGTATAGATTTTAGCCTTGCCTATACAAGATAGGATTTACGGTGTGATACTAGCTGCTGGTAGGGGTAGGAGGCTTGCACCATACACTGATGCTGTTCCTAAGGAGCTTCTACCTATAGGTAGTAAACCTGTTATACAATACTGTGTAGAAGCTTTGAGAGATGCTGGTGTTAAACGTGTATTCATAGTTCTTAGTCAGGGTAAGGATGCTATAATAGAATATTTTAAGAATGGATCTAGATTCGATATCTATATAGCATACCTGTATCAAGATCTTGAAGCTGGGGTTGGTACAGCTAAGGCTATCGAAGCTGTTAGAGGCTGGGTTAACGGTGATTTCATAGTAATGTATGGTGATACATTCTTCCATCCATCAAGCTTCATATCATCTATGCTCGACTTCCACTATACTAGGAAATCTAAAGCTACCATCGGGCTCTACCATATAGTAGGTGATCCTAGAAGATTCGGTGTAGTTAGGATTAACACCGATTATAGAATCCTAGAGATCGTGGAGAGGCCGTCACAGACTATGCTAGATAAGCTTATAATCGATGGTGGATACCTAGTTAATTCAGGTCCTCTAATCTTATCTCAAGATATATTCCGCTACATAGATAGGACTGGTATCTCCCCGGATGGGGAGTATTGGATAACAGAGAGTATAAGACTTATGATAGTAGATAATCTTCCAGTCTACGGTTATAGAATACCGAGCCAGGTATTCTGGAGGGATGTGGGTACTCAGGAATCTAGACTCGAAGCTGAGAGGTATGCTTTAGAGAAGCTTAACCCTTAGAGTATCTTCTCCATAACTATGAATCTAGGTTTAAACCCAGATCTACTATAGAGCTTTATAGCTCTCCTATTCCCAACCCATACGGTTATCCTAACTCTACTATAACCTCTAGATTTAAGTCGTGATAAGCATTCCTCTAGGAGTCTCCTACCTATACCCTTACCCCTATACTCTGGTACTACATAGAGATCTGTGATAACAGCGTATCTATCCTTCTCTCTAAGCTTGAATGGGAAGCTATAACTCCTAGATGCTATAAACCCAGCTAGTATACCGTTATACTCGGCTACGAGTATACTCTCCGGATCCTCGATGTACGCTCCAACCATATACTCAACCCACATCCTTCTAGCATCATCATCTAGTATAAACTTCAGATCGCTAGCTTCGCTATCATCCATAAGCTTAACCCAAAGTTCTACTAGCTTCTCCACATCCTCTATAGATCTAGCAGGTCTAACTACTAGCAAAGCAGGTTAGACTCCTATACCAAATACATCGTTTAAAGCTCTACTAAACTCTACTATATCAGACTGTGTGTAAGCTACAAATACTATTTCGCTAAATCTATAACCAGAATCTAACGCTTCCTTCACAACCTCAGCCATAACCCTAACTGCATCGTATACGGGTAGCCCACCTACACCTGTACCCATACCTGGGAATGCTATCCTACCAACTCTAAGTCTATATGCAGTCTCTAAAGCAGCGGATGTAGCTCTACGTACTGCTTCTAAGCTTGTTCTCTCAGCAGGCTTCTCCATCGTCGGGGCATGTATAACGTAACGTGCTCTAAGCCTACCAGCTGAGGTAGCTATAGCTCTACCTACAGGTACTGGTGCATATCTTAGAGCCTCCCTCTCTATCTCCTCTCCCCCATACATCTTTATAACTCCAGCAACCCCCCCACCCATAATCATCAAGCTATTAGCAGGGTTAACTATAGCATCTACATCCTCATCTACTATACTACCCATCTTCAAAGTTATCTTAACACTCCTATACTCGAAGCTCAACGGTAACCCCCAACACATATATCCTAGTAGAGTAGGTTTAAACGTTATCCAAGCTCCTCCATCCTCTCTTTCAGATAGACATCTACTATATAGCTTAGCCCATATCTACTAAACGCTTCCTGCTCAGCTTTACGCTTATGCTGTAGGAATACCTCTATCTCCTTAGACCATATACCAGATCGATACCTTGGATCGTTCTTCAATTCATACAGTCTCTTGATATCTATATCCGTTAGCGGATCGCTTGGAAGCTTATACCTACCTATATCCGATGCGTATACACCAGCCCATCTAGCATCTGGTGTTGTAAGATCTGTAAGGTGAGCAGCGTTAGCTGAACCCGATATTATAACCATAGCTATATGCATACCCCATGGATCCCCATCTACAAATATATATACCGGTAGTCCTAGCTCTCTATTGAGTCTCCTTATAAGTTTACGTGTAGCTCTAGGAGGCTGACCAGCTGTATGTATGAGTATAGCTTTAAACTTCTCGTATGCTCTCTCCTCTACGAGCCTCGTGAACATAGCTCCCTTCTCTATAACTATAACCTTCTCAGCTCCGCATTCTACGAATTCAGCTGTAGATAGCGTAGGTCCTATAACGAACCCATCTGGATGGCTTAGAAGGTTTATCCTTCTACCTTCATAACCTGGTACCGTGTACTCTATAGTTAGATCTCCGAATATGCTAGATCTCTCTTCTGGATATATATTGAAATCCTCCCTTGGGTATCCTATAACCGTCTCTAGATCTGTGACTATATCATCACTCTCATACTGATCTACGAAATCTACTTCGAAGGCTTGAGCCATGTAGAATATATCTCTGAGAGTACTAGTCTTACCTTGGCTACATAACTGATGAGCTATAGCTGCAACCCATACGAGCTGTGTTAGAGGTCTTAGATGCCTTATATTACGCGTAGTTCTCCTAACCTTATACTCTCCTAGAACGTATTGCCTAAGAATCGGATCATACCTTATATTCTTAGTAGATCTACTAGGCATAGTTATGTATGGGAATTCACCCTCCTCTATAGTATGGTAGATATCATAGCCTAGCTTCTCTAGGGATGCTAGAACATCCCTCCTCCTCTCTCTTATAGAGATCCTTCTATATCCTTCGATCCCCTCCACTTCTTAACCCTCCTAAGGAGTCTACTTACATCAGGTTCACTCATACCTGTTAGCATAGATGAGAAACGAGCTATCTTACGCAAATATTTTTCATAGATCGAGAAATACTCCCTAGCCTTCTCAACCCTCCTCTTATGTGAAAGATACTCTGAGAGTCTACGCGCAGCTATCCTTATAGCACGTGTTATCTCAGCTTCTATTTCAGGTCTATCTGCGATAAACTCTTTACCAAGAGTCCTATAGGGGATACGGGTTGAGCATATATGAACTATAACAGCTATAGGATCCTTTGCAGGATCTATCTTATAATGCTTCCAATCTATAATCTGGTTTACAACCTTCCACGATACATCGCTAGATTCATCGTAGAGTAGGGGTATCTTATTAGCGAACCTATAGAGGGTTATCCTACCCGTCTGAGGTATACCTCCACCATAGGCTAAAGCTACCTCTACTATAAATGGGTAGCCTGAATAGGTGGAAGGCTTCCTCTGAATAGCTGTTACGAATTCTGGGTTCAACTCCTTCTTAACCCCCTCAACTAACAGTTCTTCTCCTAGAGGTGATAGGCATGATGGATCCGGTGGGAGGAATTCGTCGAAATTCTTTAAAGCATAGGCTAGATCTACTATCTCGCTAGGTGTTAGACTAGCTGGATCCCTAGCTGGATCTAAATTATACTTCTTCAAGAATTTATCTGTTGTAGCTTCTCCAACTCTATGGAAATTCTCTATCAAAAACTCTCTAAGAGTCTTACAGTTGGTTGAATTTATCATCTTACGTAGAGTTTCTACATCGACGCCGTGCGGATGGGGTTTAACTTCCCTAGAGGATGCTGGAAGCCTCCTAGTGCTACGCATAAACGTGTATAGGATACCGTATGGATCTATGAATGTAAGTTCAGCATATGGGTTAGCCATAGCAGTCTCCTTGAAGTATTCGATTATCTTAATAGATGATCGCTGGTAATCCCCCTCTAGGAATATCTCGATTATAGTCCCTCTCCATCTAGGGCTACCGTTACGATGCACATTCCTCTCCACGATTATAGGATTATTCTTCTCTATATCGATTAGCAGTCTATACTCGTAGATATACCTATCGCCTATACTCGATATTATATGTACAGGTCTATTAGTCGTTATCTGGCCATACAATATAGCCATCTTTCCTCCAAGCCCGAATATACCCCTCATCTGCTTCAACGTATGCTTAGATCCATAGAGTATCTTACCGAAAGCGTATGGTATATACTCGCCAGGTATACCTGAACCGTTATCTTCAACTCTTAGACGGTATACCTCGAATTCGAAACCCTCATCTCTAATCAAGCTTACATGTATATCTGGAGGTACTCCTATAGATTCAGCTGCATCTAAGGAGTTCTCTACAAACTCTCTTATCGATGTATATACCGCTCTAGCCGGGTTTGTAAAACCTACTATCTCTCGATGCCTATAGAAGAATTCTGATGGGGATATTTCTCTAAACTCCTGTCTACTCATACCAGGTTTTAACGTAGCTCTATTCGATGATAGACTATGATATAAGTGTGTTTATATGTATACTAGCCTAATTCTGGGGTGCGCCAGAATTCGAACTCCATCCTTTTTATTCTACGTCTCTCTCTGAATAGATACTTGAATACGGTGCTATGCTGCCTCCCCTCCAATAGCATCCTTATAGCTTGTCTAGCTACTTCAAACCCCTCCCCCGATCCTATTATCGCTATACTCTTGAGCTCATCGGATATGGATATGTAGCATCCTGTAAGCTCCTCTATAAGTGAACGTATCTTACCATCCCTACCTATTACACGTCCTAGAAGTCTCTCCACATGCGCTCCCTCTATACCTAGATCCTTCTCTAAATCTATAACTTCAAACATCGCATCCTCTTTAGCTAAGTAGAAAGCCTTCTCAGGTGAGAATCCTAAACCTATAGCGTAGACTATATTCTTAGCTATCATCATATCGGAGACAGTCTTAGATTCTTCATCTAATACTATCTCGATTCCACCCGAGTTTCCATCGATATAGAGCTTTACACCAAACTCCTTCTCTATCCTCTGTTTAACCGATCCTCCTCTACCTATCAGTACTCCTACTCTACTAGATGGTATCCTAACGAATACCTTATGAATCATAGTATCTCACCGCTAGCTATACGGCTAGCTAACGCCTCCTCATCATAGAGATCTATGTTGAACTTAGAGAAGAACGAGTTTATATTGCTTATATCTCTAACGAGGAGAAGGTATGCATTCGGATGTTCTATAGATAGAGCTTGGGATAGATCAAATATCACAGGCTCACTCCTCCAAAACATAATATTATACTCACTTAAATCTCCATGGACTATCTCAGCTTTCACCCATAATAAGCTTATATACCTTACTATCTTCCTATAGACTTCTCCAGGATCATCTAATACGATATCCTTGAGTATAGGTGCAGGTACGCCATTATCGCCTATAAACTCCATAACCAATATATTATCCCTAACGACTATAGGTTTGGGTACGCGTATCCCAGCTTCATAAGCTTGCTCCAAATTCTTGAATTCTTTAGAAGCCCAAAGTTTAATCAAAGCTCTAACATCCCGCTTTACTTTCTGAAACCTTGGATCTCCCTCTATGTATTTAAGCATAGATTTGCGTCCGAAAGCCGATGTAACTGTGAGATAGATCTTTACAGCTAAATCTTCACCTATCTTATTTTTAGCCCAATATACCCTAGATTCTTTACCTGAGCTAACTGCACCATACACTCTATATATATACCCCTGCCTCATAAGCTTGTATAGAGATAAAAGTGTAGCTTTATCGAAAACCTCCTCTAATACCGCTTCCTCCTCATCTCTATCCCTTACTAGGTATCTATCCCTCTCCTCTATTCTTCGTTGCTTATACTCTAACTCTCTAGGCTCCTCCTCAGACATGATTCCTCCTACCGTTATACATTTATAGCTACTAACTTAAATTGTATCGAGTAGATCTATTTCTGACTGTCTATGTATCCTTATATGATTTAGGTTTAATCTGTAGGCTATGTAGAGGAATCCTCTTCAAATCTCTAGATTCTTTATATAACCATTCTTCTTAAGCCATTCTACATGGTTATCGGGGTACCTCCAAAGTATAGTTCCCCGTGTCTCCTTCTGGAACTCCCAAGGCTCTACTAGAACTATATCCCCCTCCTTAATCCATATCCTCCGTTTTATCTTTCCTCTTATACGGCATAGTCTTAGATAACCATCATCACATCTGACGTACAACTTATCATCCCCTAGAAACTTCTCTACCACACCCACTACCTGTCCTGGAATCGGTATTATCAGATCTTTAAGCTCTTCTTCGCTTATAACTTTCTTCTTTCCCATTCCTCAAACCCCAGATATATGAGTATTGAAGATACTTATAAACCGATATATCCGACCGAAAAGTTGAAATTATACCTATAAGACTTTTTTATCCGTTCATCCCCTTCTCTAGGATGGAGTAGGGTAAGATATGTTTAAGGTCTATGAGGTAGAGGATGTAGCTAGAATCCCACCTTCATTATTCGGTATGGATATTAGAGAAGCTGCTAAGAAGATTATAGAGGAGAAGTATCTACATATAGTCAACGAGGAGCTTGGATACATAGTAGCTATATTCGATGTAGAAGTCGATCCGAAGGGGAAGCTTATAATCGGAGATGGAGCTACATATCATAAAGTTAGGTTTAAAGTTGTATCATTCCATCCATCTCTACAAGAGGTTGTAGAAGGTGATGTAGTCGATATACAGGAGTTCGGAGCTTTCGTAAGACTCGGACCTATAGATGCCTTCATCCATGTATCACAGATAGCAGACGACTATATAGTCTACGATGAGACTCAGCCTGCATTCATATGTAAGAAGACTCGTAGAGTTCTACGTAGGGGTGATATAGTTAGAGCTAGGATTGTAGCTATTAGTTTATCAAGTGCAGCTAAGAGTAGGGTTGGTTTAACTATGAGGCAGCCGTTTCTAGGTAAACTCGAATGGATACAAGAGGATTTGAAGAAGTTAGAGGAAGCTAAAGCTAGTGGCTAGCCTGGTGGTGGGTTATGGTGGAGATGGCGTGTCGTAATTGTAGGCAGATATTTGATATACCTAAGGGTATACCGCATATATGTCCTAATTGTAAGTTACCAACTCTCACAACCGAATGGTCTGGCTTAGTAGTTATAATAGATGTTGAGGATAGCGTGATCGCTAGGGAGATCGGAGCTACTAAGCCTGGTAGGTACGCCGTAAGGATTGGACGTTAGCTTTTTATCGATCAGATACGTTTAGCTCATCTAGAAAGTATTTGAGAAGATTATCGACTGGTATACCTGAGTTAGATAATTTAATAGCTGGCGGTATACCTGAAGGCTTCCTCATAGCTCTAACTGGGGAGCCTGGTACTGGTAAGACTATACTTTGTATGCACTTCATCTCTCAAGGCTTAAAGGAGGGTAGTGGATGTATATATGTTACGACAGAGGAAGATAGAGACTCCATAGTCAATCAAGCAGAACAGTTTAATCTAGGATTCGAAGATGGTTTGAAGAAAGGTAAACTCATAGTTATAGATGCGCTAACAGGTTCAGGTGATTGGAGTATCGATACGCTAGATGTAGAGAAGCTTGTATCTAAGATTATAGAGGCTAAGAAGGTATTAGGCTATAGTCATGCTAGACTCGTTATAGATAGTCTCTCAGCATTCTGGCTTGATAAACCTGCTATGGCTAGAAGATACTCGTATAGTATTAAACGGATACTTTCTAGATGGAATTTAACAATACTAGCTACATCTCAATATGCTATAACTACAGCTGATGCGTTCGGTTTCGGTGTCGAGCATATAGCTGATGGTATAATAAGATTCAGGAGGATTGTGAGAGGAGGGGTGCTCCATAGGTATCTAATCGTAGAGAAGATGAGGCAGACACCTCATAGCCTATACATGTATGAGATAGCTATAGTAGATGGTAAAGGTTTAACGCTAATTAGACCTGCTGCTATTAGGATTGAAGATACATCTATACCTAAAGCAGTTAAGGATATGGTCAAAAGATCTCGTGAAAAAGTTGAACAAGAAGTAGGCTAACCCTACCTATGTGTGAGTTCTCCAGCTTTTTCAGCTATACGTCTAGCCATATCTAATGTAGAAGCGTTTCCTCCAAGATCATATGTAACGTATACCCCTTCAGCTATAACATCCTCTGTCGCTTGGAATATCGCCTTACCTAGATCTTCTTCACCAAGATATTCAAGCATCCATGCAGCTGATAGTATCATAGCCGTAGGGTTAACTTTGTACAGACCCTTATACTTTGGAGCACTTCCGTGAGCTGGCTCGAACATAGCGTAGCTATCTCCGAAATTACCAGAGTATATACATCCTATACTAGCGACTAAAGCTGCGGCCTCCTCTGAGATTATATCCATGAATAGATTCGTACCGAGTATAACATTCTGATTAAATCTTTGAGGATTCTTAACCAGTTGTTGAGCCATGTTATCTATGAAATACTCCTCGTAGGATATACCTGGATAAGATTTAGATATTCTATCGACAGACTCTATGAATATACCGTCACATTCTCTCATAATGTTACGCTTAGTAACAACTATAACTTTGCTCCATCCTCTCTTCTTAGCTATCTCGAAAGCTACACGTGCAACCCTCTCAGATTGTCTAGCTGTAATCTTCCTTATAGCTATAGCTACATCATCAGAAAGCCTATACTCTATACCAGAGTATAATCCCTCAGTAGCTTCTCTAACGCATATAAAATCGACTTCACCAAGCCTACCGATCGTACCTTTAAAGGTCTTTATAGGTCTTACGTTAGCATATAGATCAAACCTTTGTCTTATACTAACGGGTACGCTCTTAGGAGCCCATCTTTCAGGTATGGTTGTAGTAGGAGCTTTAAGACATGCATTACTTTCCTCTAGAATCTTCCACGATTCAGGTGGTATCATAGTATCTCCACCATGCTTAAGCCACCATTCATAGCCTGCTTCACACTCTACTATCTCTATATCCGGGTTTACCGCATCTAAGACTAGTAAAGCTGCTTCTGCAACTTCAGGTCCTATACCATCACCCCTAATTAGAGCTACACGCTTAGTCAAAGCTAAACACCTTTTACTCCCTCATCAAAGTATTGTTGTAGAAAAATTTTTCGCTTAGAATATTAGTTTGAACACTGTATAGCTCTACTCTTTAATAGGATGTACTCTCGTTTTCAGCTTCTCCTCCTCTACAGCTACAAGCTTCTCTAGTATGGATACAGCATATTCAACCTCATCCCTACCTATAACTAGTGGTGGTAGTAGCCTTACCGTAGTCCTGCCAGAGTATAGTATAAGAAGACCATTAGCTGCTGCACCTAGAACTATATCCTTTACAGGTAGTCTTAGATCGAAAGCCAGCATCAAGCCTAAGCCTCTTATCTCCCTAACAACTCTATATTTGGATAATCTATCTTGTAGCATACGCTTGAATATAGATCCGATCTCCGATGCTCTTTCTGCTAGATTCTCGGAAATCAGTACGTCTATAGTAGCTGAACCAGCTGCGCAAGCTATAGGATTCCCCCCGAAGGTTGACGTATGTTCACCTATGGATAGCTTATCCATTATATCCTTTGATGCTATCGTAGCCCCTATCGGTATACCTGATGCTAAACCTTTAGCTACGCATAGTATATCTGGTATCACCCCCCAGTGTTGAGAAGCCCACATTTTTCCAGTCCTACAAAGACCGCATTGAATTTCATCGAATATCAAGAGTATACCCTTTTCATCACATACCTCTCTAACCTCTCTTAGATAGCTATCTGGAGGTATCTTTACACCTGCCTCACCCTGTACCGGCTCTACTACCACGGCTGCTACTTCATCAGTAGCTAAGCTCCTCAGTTTATCTATATCACCATATGGTGCGAATCTAACTTCCCCTATCAATGGTTCGAAGGGGCGTCTATAATCCTCACGCCATGTAACCGATAAGGCGCCCATAGTCTTACCATGATAACCCCCCATCATCGATATGAAAACCTTTCTACCCGTATACTTCCTAGCAATCTTTAAAGCTGCTTCGATAGCTTCGGCTCCACTATTAGATAGGAAGACTTTATCTAAGCCTCTCGGAGCTATCGATACAAGCTTCTCTATGAATTCAGCTCTAGCATCGTTATACATCGATCCATGGCATACTATAAGTTTCTCAGCTTGTCTTACTATAGCTTCTACTATTTTAGGATGACAATGCCCTACGAGAGCAACACCATATCCACTCATACAATCTACATACTCCCTACCATCGGCATCCCATATTTTAGCTCCTCTACCCCTGATAGCGACTACAGGAATCTTGCTATATGTTGGTGCTAGTATTCTATTCTCCACATCCACTACTCTATGCTGGTCTACATCGTATTTACCCATATCCTATACGCATCCTCCTAAACAGGGTGTAAACTAGGTATTCTAAGAGCTTCCGTTTCATCGAAACCGAACATTATATTCATACATTGAACCGCAGATCCGGCTGCACCTTTAACCAGGTTATCTATAGCTGATAATACTACGATTCTACCTGTATGCTCATCTATCTCGAAACCTATATCGCAAAAGTTTGATCCTACAACAGCTTTAGGATCCGGATACCTGAATAACCCCTTCCTATCCCTTACGAATCTTATGAACGGCTCGCCTCTATAAAACCCTCTATATATCTTCCATAGATCTTTAATATCTAGGCTTCTAGTAGGGTATACATGGCATGTAGCTAATATACCTCTAACCATATCTACTGCATGAGCTGAAAAACCAACTTTAACAGGGTTTCCAAGCTTTCCAAGCTCCTGCTCTATCTCTGCTACATGTCTATGTCCTGCAGGAGCATAGGGTCTAACTACGTTAGCTCTCTCAGAATGGTGTGATGATAAGCTTCTAGATAGGCCGGCTCCAGAAGAGCCTATCTTAACATCGACTACTAGATAATCACCTTGTATAAGCTTCTCTTTAGCTAGGGGGGCGAGTCCTAGTATAGCTGCTGTAGCCATGCATCCTGGGCATGCAATTAGTCTAGCTGAACGTATCCTATCTCTGTAAAGCTCTGGTAAGCCGTATACAGCCTCCTCTAGGAGTTTAGGATAGGGGTGGCTCCAATTATACCATCTCCTATATTCATCCGGATTTTTAAGCCTGAAATCTGGGCTTAAATCTATAACCCTGATACCTGATTCTAGAAGTTTAGGTGTAAGTTCAGATGAAACTTTAGCAGGTGTTGATAGGAATACTACATCGCATTTCGTAAGCCTATCTATATTAGGTATTTCGAATCTGAGCATGGTTAAGCCTCTAAGATTTGGATGTACTGTGTGAAGATATTCTCCAGCGTTAGTTCTAGATGTAGCTATCTCTAATTCTACATTCCTATGTGTTAGGAGTATTCTAAGTAGTTCTCCTCCTGTAAAACCTGATGCGCCTACCACCGCTACCTTAACCATAGGGTACACCTCTCGATTATACAGTCTTAGTTGGGTATCCTAACCGGATGACAGATATATCTACTGATAAACTTTCCCCTTTTATGAAGGGTAAAGTTAAAATATAGGGTTGATGAAATGCTGCATAGCTAGGGTATGGAGGTAAAGATAGTAGAGGAGAGGTATAACCCACTGTTATGTAGGAGGGAGATAAGGTTTCTAGTCGAGCATAGGGGTAGATCTACGCCTATCAAATTCGAGGTTAGGAAGTATCTAGCTGCTATGTTTAATACAGATCTAAGCCTAGTATACATCATAAGGTTTGTTACTAAAACTTCGACTAACCTATCTGAAGGTCTATGCCATGTATATGATAGTAAGGAGTATGTAGAACGTCTAGTACCAGATTTTATACGGAGGAAGAATGAGTCTACGCAATCTGGAGGTTGATAGAGGGTGGCTAGCTCTAGAAGGAAGAGGGGGTTATGGTCTCTATTCGAGTATGATTATAGGACTGGAGTTATAAAGCTTAAAGCAGAGTATTGTCCACGTTGTAGATCTATCATGGCATTCCATAAGGAGCCTGTAGCTAGATGGTATTGTGGTAGATGCCATTATACAGAGTATGTTAGGATTAGGAGGAGGGCGTCAACCTAGCTATCTAGGCTCAAACATATAAGGAACCCTATAATATATGGATGTTTAAGGTTATGAAGACTCTACTTCAAGTCGAGAATCTATCTGTGAATGTAGGATCTACATGTATAATTAGAGGGTTAAACCTATCCGTCGATAAGGGTGAGGTTATCCTACTCTTAGGTCCAAACGGGTCTGGTAAATCTACATTCCTCCATGCGTTGATAGGTGATCCGAGGTATAGGATATCGTCTGGTAGGATAATATTCGATGGTATAGATGTATCATCGATGCCTATGACGGATAGGGTTAAGCTAGGGTTGAGTTTAGGTTTACAGTTTCCACCTAGGATTAAGGGTATAACTCTAAGATTTCTAGCTGAGAGGATTTTAGAGAGGAGGGGTGTTACCAGTAGTGTTATCAGTAGCGTTATCGAGGGGTATTCGCGTATGTTGAATCTTGGTGGTCTTCTCGATAAGGATCTTTATGTAGGTTTTAGTGGTGGGGAGATTAAGAGAGCTGAGCTTATGATTACGCTTATCCAAGCTCCTAAGCTTCTTATGCTTGATGAACCTGATTCCGGTGTTGATGTAGAGAATCTAGCTTTGGTAGGTTCGGCTATTTCGAAATATCTATCTGAGGATGTTGGTAGATCTGCGATTATAATAACGCATACAGGGTATATAGCTAGGTATGTTAAAGCTACTAAAGCATATGTTATGGTGAATGGTAGGATAGTATGTAGGGGTGATCCTGAGATCCTTGTATCTAATATCCTAGAGCATGGGTTTGAGAAATGTTTTAGATGTGAGGGGATGATCTAGGTGAAGTCGAGGAAGGTTAGGGATGATCTTAGAGAGAGAGCTTTATCAGCTTTATCCAAACCCTCAACCTACGGTTTAGATATAGATTTATCAAGATTCACAGCTAGCCTAGGCTCAGATATCATGGATATAGAATCATATACAGATGCTATGCTATCCGTAGGGGTTGATCCTGAAGAGAGGGGGAGGGGTGGAAGCTACTATCAGATAGATAATGTAGCCGCATACTCCTCATCAAGATATAAAGGATTGATAGTGAAGCCTATAAGCGAAGCATTAGAAGATGAATCTATCCTAGAATACTACTGGAAAGCAGTACCGGTAGATCTAGATAAGTATACAGCTACAGCCTTCCTATACGAGAAGGATGGATACTATATAGAGGTTAAGGATAGAGTCGAGATACCCATACCTGTACAAGCATGCATACTGTTAAAAAGCCCATCACTTATACAAGTCCCACATAACATAGTAGTAGTAGGTGAAGGATCCAAACTACACCTAATAACCGGGTGTACAGTAGCTAGAGAGAATCCGGGAGTACATATAGGAATATCAGAATTCTATGTTAAGAAGAATGGGCTCCTAACATTCACTATGATACATAGCTGGAGTAAGGGTATGCATATACGTCCAAGAACAATCGTATACGTAGAGGATGGAGGAATATTCATAAGCCAATACATATCAACATCGCTAGTAGATTCCATACAATCATACCCTACCATCCATCTAGTAGGAGAGAATAGCAGCTCCCACCTCTCATCGATAATAATCGGTAGAGGCTCATCGCATATAGATATAGGTGGAGCTATAGAGCTTAAAGCTCCAGGATCCACAGGCGAGGTTACATCTAGGGTTATATCTATGGATGAGAGTAGGATTACATCTAGAGGTAGAATATCAGGGTTTATACGAGGAGTAAAGGGGCATATAGAATGTAGAGGACTCATACTCTCAGAAAACTCATCCATATACGCTATACCAGAACTAGAAGCTAAAGCATACGATGTACAGCTAACACATGAAGCAGCTGTAGGTAGGATAGCAGAAGAGGAGATAATATACCTAATGGCTAAAGGATTCACAGAGGATGAAGCTAGATCTATGATAATAAGAGGATTCCTACAACCTAAGATCCCTATACCACTACCTAGACAATTGGTAGACTATCTATCCATGGCTATGGAGAAGATAGCGTATGCACTTTAAATACAGTAGATATACCACCCTATATGGCTTAATCGTATCTGGGAGAGGCGTCGCATCCAAATTCACATCATACCGATGGTTCAAAGAATTTATAAGAGATAGATTCGGATTCACACCCACACCAGGCACCCTAAACATACTACTAGCACCTAGATCATCCATCATCCTCCAAAAAATTCTATCAAACCCTAACCTAGGAGTTAAGCTAGAACCCCCAGAAGGATTCAAACCAGCAGTACTATTCAAAGCTAGCATACTAGGCGTACCATCAGCTCTAGTACACCCAATCATAGAAGGTAGACGTATAGAGCTCGCCGAATTCGTATCACCAGTAAACTTTAGAAGATCGTTCAACCTAAAGGATCTAACACCAATACTCGTACAGCTAGATATAGATAAATAGCTGTAGGCATAACACATATATTAGGCGATGAAGACTCTCCTCGCCGCTCCAGTCTGATGAGCTGCGGGGGCTCGGTGAAGACGCCTGCGACAACAGAGCCTAACCCCCACATAGTAAACGTTTAAATCAGTATAGAACAAGCTATCTACCCCTATGTACCATCTATCCACCGATAAGCTTATCGAAGCTAAAGCTATGCTCCACAGTCATAGCACAGCTTCAGATGGTAGACTCCAACCTATAAAGGTTATAGAATACTACCGCTCCAACGGTTTCAAAATAGTATCGCTAACCGATCATGGTAAGATAACAAAGCTAGATCAACCCCAAAACTGTATATTCATACCAGGCGTAGAGGTATCCGCAGGTAGATCTAAACTCGGCGAGCCATACCATATAGTAGCTCTCATGATCGAAGATGAAAGTATACTAGAAGCTAAGGATAACCCTCAAGAATTAATCGATAGAATATCAAGCTCCGGAGGCTTATCCTTCATAGCCCACCCCCACTGGTCGAACCTAGTCTACGAAGATCTAGCAGAGCTTAAGGGGTACATAGGTATAGAAGTCTACAATACAGGCTGCGAAGTCGAGGTATCCAAAGGCTTCTCCACAACATACTGGGATAACATACTATCAAACAACCCCCGTATACTAGGATTAGCTGTGGATGATGCTCACAGATATACAACACCCCCGATCGACTCCCTAGGAGGATGGGTTACCCTCCTAATCGATGAAGAAAGCTGCGATTCAGCTATCGATGCTCTCAAGCATGGCAGATTCTACTCATCGATGGGTCCTGAGATAAAGCTTCTAGAAGCCTCCGATAACTCTATAGATATAGTATCATCACCTGTGGAGAAGGTTTCGATAATATCTGTTAACGGTAAGGGTTTCAGTCTAGCTATACCCGATCTAAGATTACTCATAAGATTATGGAAGGATAAGGAGGGGAGGCGGAGCATAGAGAATATAGTTTCATCGATCGACGTAGATGTAGGAAGGGAGGGTGAGGTTATAATGGTGGAATCAAGGTATGGTAAGATACGATTCATAATCGCTAGTGGAGGAATAACAAGCTTCTCCTGGAGGGGGAGGCTAGGATCAAAGTATATCAGAATCGAGGTTATGGATTACAACGGTCGTAGAGCATGGTCAAACCCTATACCTACATATTGATGTATACCGTACCTCCCACACTCGCTAATACGAATCCCTACTAAACGTTTTAGAATTAGAATTTTATACAATACATGGCATAGCGTATAGTAGAATGCCTGTAAAAGTATCTATAGGACGTAGAGGTATCATAGCCGATCATCCTATAGCTGTTAAGGTAGGATTAGATATTATAGAGGATGGAGGCAACATCTTCGATACCGCTATATCCGTAAGCGCTGCTCTCTCAGTCGTCCAGCCGCAGATGAGTGGACCCGGCGGTGATGGCTTCATACTAGGATTCCTCGATGATGAAGTCATAGCCTACGCATCCTCAGGCGCATCCCCTAGCGGATTCGATACAGATAGGTATCTCGAAGAGAAGCCTACTAGAGGCCCCTTAACAGTAACGATACCCGGTCTCGTATATCTATGGGGCTACCTCTACGAAAACTACGCATCCCTACCCTTAGAGAAGCTTCTGAAACCAGCTATAGATCTAGCCTACAACGGATTCTATGCAGGCTGGCTCCTATCATACTCATCCAAAGCTTATGAAAGAGATCTAGATAGCTATGAGTGGAGAAGGTATTTCAAAGGTTTAAAGCTAGGGGATCTCGTAGTCAATAAAGAGCTAGCTAGAACATTGAAGCTTATAGCTTCTAGAGGTTGGAGAGAATTCTATGAAGGTGAACTCGCTGAGGAGATGGTAGCTCAGCTTAGAGAGCAGGGTGTAGGCGTATGTATAGACGATTTTAGAAATCATAGAGGTATCGAGGTTAAGCCTCTAAAACTCGAGGCTGACGATCAGATACTATACGAGCTTCCCCCTAATACCCAAGGTGTAGCTACGCTTCAATCGATAACCGCTCTATACGAGCTCGGTATGAGTAGGCTAGCATTCGATGATAGTGAGAGGATAAAGGCTTGGAGTAAACCTATAGAGAGGATATACTGGTTTAGGGATACGTTCCTAGGCGACCCAGGCTTCATGAAGATCGATATAGAAGATTATAAAACATTCTCATCCATAGAGAAGCTTCAACAGATCGAAGCATGCAGGGATCCTCCTAGCGGGATAGGTGATACAACATTCTTCGTAGTATCTGATAGCGATGTTATCCTAGGCTTCATACAAAGCCTATTCCACCCATTCGGATCAGGTCTTATAGCTGGAGGCTTCCCCATACAGAATCGTGGAGTCGGCTTCGCTAAAGAAAGAGGTTTACCGAATAGCCCAGCACCATGCAAGAAGCCCCTCCATACACTATCGATCTTAGCTATCGAAAACGAGGATAGGAAGTATATAGTAGGATGCGTAGGAGGTGATGTTAGACCTCAGCTTCATTTAAGAGTCTACGAGAATATATTCATCTACAAGATGAATCCTGTAGAAGCCGTGGATGCTCCAAGATTCATGTACACCGTACCTAGGGGTATACAGAAGGTGATCGTCGAGGAGCCGTTGAAGCCTCCCAGATTATCGAGTAGCATAGAAGCAGTACAAGTCGGGTATTATGGTAGCCCAGGCTACGTTCACGTAGCAGTACTCGATAAGGGGAGAACGCTACTAGCTAGCGATCCTAGAAGCGAGGGTATAGCGTTAGCTATCCGATAACC
>Ga0209080_1000136_pt1 | contig 56556 bp, 44 predicted proteins | sample JNZ110809AmetaG_FD_184123 | JGI IMG/M metagenome (GOLD analysis project Ga0209080, IMG submission 184123) | Hot spring microbial communities from Jinze hot spring, China to study Microbial Dark Matter (Phase II) - JNZ 110809A (SPAdes) (version 3) ...
TTTGCGAGGGCAAGGGAGAAGGCAAGGACGGCAAAATGTCAAGCCAACTTGAAGCAGATTGCATTGGGCGTCCTGATGTATGCTCAGGACTATGACGAGAAGTTTCGCGGATGGCGCGGCGCTGCTCTCTCTCCCAGCTATTGCAACAATCCGAACACTGCGATGTGGTTTCATCATCTAATTCACCCATATGTCAAGAATTGGGATCTTTTTATCTGCCCAACCACACTTTGGAATAATGGTGCAAATTGCCAGTGGTGGATACCGGATGTTAAGCCATACGGGACAAGTTATGCATTCAATTGCCCTGTATCAGCGGACATGGGGGAGGACATAAAATTCCCGCAGATCAAGCGCCCTGCCGATTTAGCCATGGTTGCTGACGGAGTGTGGGCTTGCATGCGCCCTTGGAGGCGGGGTGGTGGATGCGGAACCGATTACATTGAGCCACACAGTGGTGGCGTGAATGTAGCTTACTTTGATGGGCATGTTAAGTGGATATCAAGCCAGAAGTTCTGGGCTCCTGATCGGACTACTATGCGCACATATTTGCCATGGACTAACTCCGATTCCTTCCCACCAGGTTGGTAACATGGCGGTGTGCACACTGTAAGTGACATCGCAGGGAGGGCGAACCTCCCGGTGAGCCTATAAATACGGAGTTTGGGTTCGGCTGGAGCCCCACCCTCCCAAGAAATGTTGCCCGTCTATCGTTTACAATTTGCACGCTGCCGTAATATGATGGCACGCAAACCGCAGATGATGGGAAGAGAAACGCTTGATGAGTGGGATTTTTGGCAAGCCATAAATTTGGTTAGCAGTTGCTCTCATGTTCAAGAATGCAACTAATGCGCCTTGCTGAAACACAAGTGATGAGGCTGTCATCTAAAGACCTTAAAAGCGCCGCCTTCATAAGCTGCCAAAGTCAGCTCCAACCGCTCACAATCCAAATTCCCAAAACCCTGTGTGCAAGGAGGCGAGTGTGATGAGGTTCGCCACATGGAGGGCAGCGCTACTCCCCCTTACTCTTGCTGCGTGTAGCCTGATGCAAAGTGCCGCAGTTTGCGACCTGTTCAGTTATGTGCAGCGCCATGAAGGGTGTTTCAGGTGGGAGTTGAAGGAGGCAACCGAATTGGCGGGCGTCAAAATTTTCAGGCTGCACATGACTTCACAGGAGTGGCATGGCATAAGGTGGGAACACGGATTGAATGTGTATGTTCCGGGGTTGCTAAAGTATCCTCACATGGTTGGCTTGCTCATAACTGGTGGCAGGCTTTCAAACAATGACGATAGCTATGGCACAATCATATCAACCCTAATGGGTGCGCCATTGGTGTTCCTTTACGACATACCGAATCAACCGCTGTTCGGCGGGTTGCGCGAGGACGATTTGATTGCTCACACATTCAGCGAATACCTCAAGACCGGCGATGAGACGCTGCCTCTCCTTCTCCCAATGGTTAAAAGCGTCGTCAAAGCCATGGATGCAGTTCAAGCGTTCCTCACGGAGAGAATTGGCACCAAGCCAACGGGCTTCGTCCTCACAGGCGCATCAAAGCGCGGCTGGACAACATGGCTAACTGCCGCATGCGATAAGCGAGTCAAAGGGATTGTGCCCATCGTCTTTGACAACCTGAACTTCTTCGCGCAGATGCCACACCAACTCAAGATGTTCGGGCGCTACAGCGAGATGATTGAGGAGTATACCAAGCGAGGGCTAATGGAACAAATGCAGACCGGGAGGGGAAAGAGGCTCGTCCAACTCGTTGACCCATACTTCTACCGCCACCAATTCACCATGCCGAAGTTGATTGTCAACGCCACCAACGACAGGTATTGGGCTGTTGATGCGCTCAAATTCTACTGGGATGAATTGCCCGGAGAAAAGTGGGTGCTCTATGTCCCAAACGCCGGACACAACCTTGAAGGGCAATATGAGCGTGTCGTTGCAGCCCTCGTCGCTTTCTTCCATCACATTGCCGGCGGCGCCCCATTCCCGAAGATGAGATGGAGCTTCGTTGATGCCAAAGGTGAGATGACACTCAAGTTCTCATCGGAGCCCAAACCGGTGGGGGTCACCTTGTGGGTGGCGAGATCTCCGACAACTGACTTCAGAGATGCAAAGTGGACGCCGCAAGCAGCGGAGCTGCGTGATGGGGAATACATCGGGAAAGTTGAAGTGCCAGCTGATGGCTATGTGGCAATGCTCATTGAAGCACAGTTCAACATTGATGGGAGAGGATTCACACTCACCACAACACTCCGCGTCGCCCCGGAAGTGAACGCCACCAATGATACAACTTGATGGCTTGAAATGCCCAAAGCGCTTCACAGCGAATACAACCTTTCGGGATCTTTCACCCGCCATCTTGATGCTTCAGATGGCTTCCTCATCGCCCGCCGATTTCGCCTTCGGCTCCTCATCGGACATTGCCATCCGCAGCCTCTTAACAAGCTCCCGTATGCGCTCGCGCACGAATGCCGGGTCAAGCTCAAAAGCCATCTCAAATTCCGAAACGGCAGTATCCGGCTTTCCGGCGCAAAGCTCACAGAGCCCGATATAGTAATGCGTTACAGCGAAGGATTGATCTGCCAACTCAAACTCTGCGAGAGCGCCGTCAAACTCACCGAAGTGGAGATGGATGGCGCCCTTGAGAAGGTGATAATCCGGCTGAGCGCCCTGAGCATCGGCATCTTCAAGCACCATCTGAGCGAGCTTCGGCATACCAGCATCAAGCAGCAAGATGCCCAATGCGAACCGCAGACTGAAGTTACTGGGCGCGTGCTTGAGAGCCCTCGCAAAGTGGATGATTGACTCACGAACGCTTTCCTTTGAAGCGCATCTTGTGCCACTCCATGCGTGCCACCAAGAGACTATGGCGCTCACAATCGGGATGGGCTTATTTGGCGTTGATTTGAGCTCTTTCAATGCGCCCTCAATGTCACCATGCGCATTTTGTTCCCAGACTTGCCGTTCCCTTGCCAGCGATTCAAGCAGGGCAAGAATGCGGGATTGAATTTTGGCGTCGTCAGCGAGTTCGCCATCCTCAAGCAGCTTCAAAGCGTTATCTGACTCGCCCTGTTCAAGCAGCGCGAGGGCAAGTAGAGAGGTTGCAACGATATTCTTGGAATCAACCCTTAGGGCAGCTTCGCATAGGCTGCGAACCCTCTCATGCAAGCGAAGTTCGCTGTAAGCTCGCGCAAATAGGACGAGTGAGGCGACATCTCCCGAGCAGCGAGCTTCGTTCTGAGCGAGAACCTGAGCGGCTAACTCAACTCTGCCCATGCGCAAAAGGGCAATCGCACGATAAACCTGCAACCTCACATCATCAACCAGCGATAGAGCCCGTTCAATGTGCATGAGCGCGCTTTCATACTTGCTCCTGTTAAAGTTCCTCAACCCGCACCCAACATGCCATTCAAAAAGCAGCCTCCTTAAAATCCTTGAGCACATGTGCATGAGCGAAATCCCTCGGAGACAAAGGCTGTAGGAGCGCCCAGATTGCGCCACAAAGAGCTATGGCGATATGACACAATTTCGGATTCGCCCGATGCGCTCAACTTCGGCTTCAACGACATCTCCAACTTTGAGCAGCGCTGGCGGATTGCGAGATATTCCAACGCCGCTTGGCGTCCCTGTGGCAATCACATCGCCGGGAAGGAGCGTCATGTGCTTGCTGATGAAGGAGATGATTTGAGGGACGCCGAAGATGAGGTTGGCGGTTGAGCTATCTTGACGCAACTCGCCGTTCACCCAGAGCATGATTTTGAGCGCATGCACATCGCCCACTTCATCCGGAGTTACAAGGTGCGGTCCCATCGGAGCAAATGTGTCACAGCTCTTACCGCGAAACCATTGCTTGTCTTTGGCTTGCAAATCCCTCGCAGTCACATCGTTGAAAACACAGTAACCAGCAACATAGCTTAAGGCTTCGTCCTCGCTAACACCTTTGCACCTCCTCCCGATGATCACAGCCAGCTCAACTTCATAGTCAAGTTGGCTTGTCACCTCAGGATAGATTATCGGGTCGTATGGTCCACACACAGCCGTAGGGGCTTTGGCAAACAGCAGTGGCTCGCTCGGTAGCTCCATCTTGAGCTCGCTTGCATGATCCTTGTAGCTGAGCCCAAGGGCTATGACCTTTCCCGGCATCGGCACCGGTGGACCAATGCGCACGCCATCAAGCTCAATCAATGCGCGCCTATCAACTTCCTCACCTCGCTCAAGCAGCTTGCGCACATGACACCAATAGTCGCCCTTGAGGAACTCAATGGCATCCCATGGGAGTGAGCCATTTGATGCCAAGTGCAGGTCAATCGCCCACCTGTCATTGATTAGGACTGCCAATCTCTCTTCACCGGCATCCCCGTATGTCAAAAGGCGCATCCCCTATCTCACCCCGCATTTTCTTATCCCTTCCGAAAACGGTCATCCATCAACGCCCAAATGCCGACTTTATCTTCTCGGCAAGCGACCGAAGAGCCGCAGAGAGCCACCTCCAAAATGAGCCCTCGCTAACCTCGCTCACGCGTTCTGTAGCCAGCCTTGCAGCGTGCAGGAATAAGCCAACGCTCGTGGCATAGACTGGGCTCCTTAGCGGCTCACTTATTTCAATTGGCACCCTCGGAGAGCCAACTCTGACAGGGAGATCCATAATCTCCTTCGCCAACTCCTCAGTGTGCTTTAACAGCGAGCCGCCGCCTGTGAGGACTATCCCGCCTGCAAGGTTGTCTGCAAGCCCGGATTCCATAATGGCTGCCTGTGAAATCTCAAGCAGCTCTCGCATCCTCAACTCAATGATCTGCGCCAATACCCTCTTTGGGACAGTCCTTATCGCATTTGAGCCGACATCCCTCACCTCAACCAACTCATCTGCACCAACTTCCCTTTGGAGTGCGCACCCGTGCTCAAGCTTCAACTTCTCTGCCTCTCGGAATGATGTGCGCAACCCAATTGATAAATCCTGCGTGACATGATTGCCGCCGATTGGGAGAGCCCTTGAGTAGGCAATGTTTCCGCCAATGAACACAGCTATGTCCGTCGTCCCGCCACCAATGTCAATCAAAGCCACACCAATCCCCTTTTCAGTTTCCGTGAGCACAGCCTCAGCTGCTGCTATCGGCTCCAAGACAAGTTCAACATGTTCAATGCCCGAATGATGAAGGCATTTAACGAGATTGCGCATGAATGAAGCCCTCGCAAGGACGAAGTAGGCGTCAACTGCAAGCTTCCTACCGTGCATCCCAATTGGGTTTGAGATCCCGCTCAAGCCGTCAACCACAAACTGCCTTTGGATCACATGCAAAACTTCGTAGTCCTCCGGGATGGTGATGACCATTCTCGCCTCATTGAGCAACCTGTGCACATGCTCTTCAGTTATGATGTCGCTCTCACCGTGGATTGAGATTGAAGAGGAACTCCTTATCCCGCGAATGTGATGACCGGTTATGCCGGCTACAGCACGGCTGACATGCACTCCAGCCATCTTCTCCGCCTTGCGCAGCGATTCAGTTATGGCTGCAATTGTTTCCTCCATATCAACGATGAGCCCTTTTCGCAGCCCCCTTGATGGAACTGTGCTGTAGCCAAGGATGCTGAGCGAGCCATCCTCATGCGCCTGACCTATGATGGTGCAAATTTTTGTCGTGCCAACATCAATGGCGCAAAGGGTGGACTCACCCACTTCATCCACTCCCATGTCGCTTATCATTGGACTTTGACACTTGTGGCGCTGCGCTCAGAGGCTGTCTCCTCACTGCCACGCGAAACCCTTGAAGCAACCTTCCTTTCCTCAATCCACCTCATAAGCCTATCAAGCAATATCCGCCTTATCACGGCGAGGTTGTTGAATATGCGCAGCCCGAACGCCACCACAACTGCCACTGAGAGGTCAACACCGAGCACTTGGTTACCAACATATGTGAGGAGTGACGCCATGAGCATGTTGACGAAGAAACCGGAAAGGAAAATGCCCTCATCAAAGTTGCCCTGCAGAGCTGCCCTCACGCCGCCAACGATGGCATCAAATCCGGCAAGCACAGCCAACCCAACATAGTTTGAGAACTTCGTCAGCAGCGGCGTTAAAGGCATCGCCATATAAAGCCCAAGCAGCAGCCCAATTATAAGAGCCACCGTAGCAACCCATAAGCTCACCATGCCATTGCATCTCCCAAAAGCTCTTCACCCGGGACATCAACTGGGCGCGCAAATTTGAACTTCGGCGGAGTGCGCATCGGCGGTATTATTATTTCTCGCCTCGGGACAACTTTAACCTGAAGCCCGATGACCTTCAACCTGTCAACTATGCCCTGAGGGATCGTCAGCGCCTTGATCATGTTGTCAGGGTCGCCAACGGCATAGATGAGGTATGGTGGCGCAACCCTGTGCCCGTTCACCATGATGAACGCCTCTGAACACCGTATCTCGGAAGTGACAATGAGCCTCTCACCGTTTATGGCGATCGCTTCAGCTCCGGCGGCTTTGAGTTCGTTCACCACTTCACGCAAATCCAAATCATGCACATACGCTCCGGGTGCCATCGGAGCTTTTGAATCGTTTAATTCAACGATGACACCCGGACCTTTGACTGGCGTCAACCCGGCGAGCAACATCGCTTTGATCAGGTTCTTGCGCATCGCATCAAGGACCGATTTGCCCTCGCTCGCCTTGCGCTCATACTCCGTGAGTTGCGACCGCAGGCTATCAACCTCCTTTTGAAGCGCCTTTATTTCCTCCTGAGCTTCAACAAGCCTTTGCGCAAGCCAATTTGCGCGCTGATGTATTGGCATAGGTTCAATGCCTTCCCTTGTCGCCCTCACCTGATGGGCAATCAGGAAGCCGAGGAGAAGGGATGCAACTGCAAGGCTGGTAAGCCAGCCGACATCCACCTCTTTTGGGACGATGGCTTTCAACACATGTGCCAACTTCATGCCGCAACCTCCCACCTTGATTGGGCATTGCACTCATCTCGCACAAAGCTGCTGCACCACCGCTTACAACCAAGAGCAGCTACTCAAGCAGGCGATATGTGCACCCCTTTATGGAACGGGCATCAATCGCCACCGGTCTTCCATGCTTCCTTTTCAACTCCGCATATACGGCGGCAGCCAATGCGAAACGCTCCCTCAAACCGACCTCGCTGCCAAGTTCAATTATGCTGCCATCCCTCATTCGCAATTTGATCTCCCTCGCACTGCCAAACTCAACCTGCCGAACACCGCTAAACCCAACCGATGAGAACAACGACAGGAGGCGCTTTAGCCGCTTCAAATCCTCATCCGACAGGCGCTCACCAGCGCGCAATCTTTCAAATTCATCCGAAATGAACACGGGCAGCTCACTCACATCTTTTATCTCGGCGCTCTCCACACGCCTGTAAATTGAGCCGTTATCAAAAACCACATGCAGCCCACCACCAGTTTTTATCAACCCGATTGGCTTGCGCCCCCTTAGCACCACTACTACAGTATAGGGCAAAACTATGCGAGCATTCGCCCCTGCCACAAACGGCTCTTCGCAGAAGAACTTTGAAACATCTCGGCGCAAAGTTAAGATGCGTTGCCCGAGGAGGGATGACCTGCACTTGATCAATGCATCCTGCGATGAGAGTTCTGCGCCCTCAAATATGACCTTGCGAACTCGCAAGTTTGAGGCGAGGATAATGCAGGCTACCAGCACAGCCAGTGCGCCCGTGATGATGAGCCGCATGACGGTGGGGGAAGGGCTAAGGTGAGATTTGAAAATCACGCTTGCAAGCCGTGCGCCAACGGCGCAAGGCATCACGCACAATCCAATCAACAAGCTGCGTGAATGACCAACCATAAGCTTTAGCAGCATCCGGCACAAGACTCGTCTCCGTCATTCCGGGGACAGCGTTCAATTCCAAAACGAACGCATTGCCATCCACATCCACGATCATGTCCGTGCGCGTGAACCCGCTGCAGCCAAGCAGCCTGTGAACGCTCAACGCAAGCGTGCTGACCTTAGCCTGCACACTCTCAGGAAGGCGCGGCGGGATTATGTGGTCCGACATCCCAACGGTGTATTTAGCGCTGTAGTCATAGAACCCGGATGGCGCCTTTGGGACAATCTCAATCAGCGGGAGCGCAAATGCCTCACTGCCCTCGCCCAACACGGCACAGGTTACTTCTGTGCCATTTATCCATCGCTCAATGATTGACCATTGCCCATAGCGGAATGCCTCCCTCAAAGCGCTTTCAAGCTCATCGCTTGAGGTTACCTTTGAAACGCCGATTGTTGAACCTTCGCAGGCCGGCTTTACAGCGCATGGAAAGCCAAACGATGCCTCTATGCGCCTGCTCACCTCATCCACTCCGACCATCTCAAACTCATCTTTGCTCAGGGAGAAATGCTCCGCCGTTGGCAAGCCAGCCGAAACGAGCAGCTGCTTCGTCAAGCGCTTGTCCATCGCTATCATGCACGCTTTTGATGGTGGAGATGTGTGTGGCATCCCTATGAGCTCAAGGTAGGCTTGTATTGTGCCATCCTCACCGTAGCCGCCGTGCAGCGCTACGAATGCCACATCGGCACCAAAGCCGGAGAGCTTCTCACCGAGCTCCTTTGGCGTGCACACATCAAACCTCACGCCGAGAGCGCCCAATGAATCCTTCCATCCAGACGGATTGAACTGCTCCCATCCGATGCGCCTGCCCAAAGCTTTCTCCCACCGCCATGATACATCAATTGCAAGCACATCATAGCCGGCTTCAGTCAGTGCCTTTGCCACGCCCCTCCCGGAGCGCAACGAAACCTCCCTCTCTGAGGAATCGCCACCCATAAGGACACACACCTTTATGCCCTTCTTCATACGCCTCCATCTCCGTTGCGCCAATGGAATGAATGCTAACCGCCAACCGCTATTCCTCACCGACTATCTGAACCTCGTATTCAAGCAGCACCCCAAACTTCTCATAAACTGCTCTTCGGACAAACTCGGTCAGCTCTATCACTTCCCTCGCCGTTGCGCCGCCGAGGTTAACGATGAAGTTGGCATGCATTTCCGAAACCTGCGCCCTGCCAAGCTTGAAGCCCTTTAGCCCAGCCATATCAATCAACCTTCCGGCGCGTTCATTCGGCGGGTTCTTGAAAACACACCCGGCGCTCGGTATGGTTATTGGTTGCGTCCTGCGCCTGTGCTCAACTAACCTTTCAATCCTTTCCCTCGCCCGCTCTGGTGAGGAACGCTCAAGCTCAAGCACCGCCGCAATTACAAGCTTCCCGAAGTCAAGCACATTGCTATGCCGGTAACCGAATGAGAGCGCTTCCCTATCAACCTCAAATTGAGTCCCATCTTCTGCGAGCACACTCACAGAGTGCACCCTCTCACCGATATACTCAGTTGCCGTGCCGGCATTGGATATGACCGCACCGCCGACCGTCCCCGGCACACCAACAGCTGGTTCAAGCCCGCTCAATCCCATATCCGCAGCTGCGTTAATAAGATGGCTGAGCAACGCGCCGGCACCAGCCCTAACCGCAGTCCCATTAAAACTGATCTTGGTGAATTCACCGTTTAGGCGAACGACAACACCCCTGATGCCGCCATCCCGCACGATGATGTTACTTCCGCAACCCAAAACAAACAGCGGCAGTTGGTGCTCCCTTAAGAAGGAGAGCAACATGCGAAGCTCATCAAGGCTATATACGCTCACAAAGGCATCAGCTGGACCGCCAACCCTCACCGTTGTGTGCGACGACATGGGTTCGTCAAATAGAGGCTCGGTGCGCAGCAGCTTCCTGAGCCCCTCCTTCATTTCCTCGGTGAGCAAGCTCCTTGACTTTACCTTCTGCCCTTCAATTGTTTGTGCCATCCTTCATCCCTCACTTCCACACCGTTCGCGCGCTTCCTCCGCCCAACACCCGCCGTTAGGAACGGTGAAGTCCCATAACACAATTTGCAATTGTAGCTTACATTCCTGAAAGCCTGTAAGCCACCTTGTAAATGTCGCCGGCACCAAGCACGAGCAAGATATCCCCATCCTCAGCTTCTGCCTCAACTTGCTCAATGAGCGAATCAAAGCTATCAGCGAATTGAACATCAACCTGCGGGAGCGCTTCCTTCACGGATTCGCAAATGAGCCTCCCAGAGACGCCCTCAATTGGCTCTTCCCAAGCGCTGTAAATTTCCGTCACCCAGACCTTATCGGCGCCGGCAAACGCCGGACCAAACTCGCTGTGCAGGGCGTATGTGCGCGTGTAACGATGTGGTTGGAATATGACCAAGCAACGCTTGTGGCGAATGGCAAGCGCAGATTGAATTGCAGCGCGCACCTCCGATGGATGATGCGCATAGTCATCAATGATGAGCACATCCCTGTTGCGCATCTTCCCGATGAGCTCAAACCTGCGCTTGATGCCCTTGAATGAAGCCAACCCGTGAGATATAGCTTCCGGCTCAACGCCGATGGCATGTGCCATCGCCGACGCTGCGAGGGCATTGTGCGCTTGAAATGCGCCCAAGACGCCCAGCCTGATCTGCGTGATGACGCTGCCGCGATGACATAGCCAGAATGATGCGGCACCGTCAATGATTTGCAAATCCGCAATTCTGTAGTCGGCATCTTGGCTGATGCCAAATGTGATGACTCCCCTTGTCAGCACATGTGAGAGCGTCATTGCATTTGGACAATCAGCGCATATCGCGATAACACCATCGTCCGATACCAACCTCAAGAAGTCAGTGAAGGCATCAACAAGCGCCCCGATGTCGGGATAGTGATTTGCGTGATCAAGCTCAACATTCGTGACGATGGCATGCTTCGGCTTGAGCATGAGAAACGAGCCATCTGATTCATCGGCTTCGGCGATGAGCCACCTGCCTTTCCCGATGAGCGCATTCGTCCCGTGGGCAACCAAGTCAGCCCCAATTAAGACAGTCGGGTCAAACCCGGCAGCTTCAAGTATTGCACCGAGCATCGCTGTGACCGAACTCTTACCATGGCTGCCAGCAACTGCTATTGCCTCTTTCCCCTCCATGAGCCAACTGAGCATCTTTGCCCTGTGCCATATCGGGATGGAACGCCTCTTCGCTTCAGCAAGCTCGTGATTGTCGCTCCGTATGGCGCTGCTCACAACCACAATATCGGCATCTTGCAAATGGCTCACATCGTGCCCCGTGTAAACCTTTATCCCGTGCCTTGATAGCTTCTCAGATGCCCCTGATGGGTCAGCATCGCAACCTGTGACAATGAAGCCGGCTTCGGCGAGCGCTTGTGCTACTGCGCTCATCCCGGCGCCAGCAATGCCGATAAAGTGAACTCGCTTCCACGACGATGCTGCAATGCTCATTTCAAATCACCCAGAGTCTAAAGCCGAGAAACGCCCAATGTGATGTCGGTCACCATTTCAGTCGCATTCGGCATCGCAATTGAGAGCGCAGCCTCTCGCATCCCCTTGAGCAAGTTCTCGCACCCGATAAGCTGCCTCACGAGTTGATAAAGCAGCCTCCCATCAAGCTCCCCATCGGGAATGACGATCGCGGCGCCCGCTCCAGCAACCTCAAGCGCATTGTAAAGCTGATGATTGTCTACGGCGTATGGATAGGGCACAAGTATGCTCGGCACACCGGCGATGAGTAACTCAGCTATTGAGCCCGAGCCAGCCCTTGATATTGCAAGGTCACTTGCGCGTATGAGCGTCGGCATGTCATCGCAATATGGATGCACGAAATAACGCCGCCTATACTCATCCGGCAGATTTGAAACGACAGCCGATGCCTCATCACAGCTGTGCGCTCCGCAGATGTGATGGATGATGAGTTTGGGCTCATCCGCAAGCAAGCTCTCAAGCGTCTCCCACAGCGATATGTTCAACCTTCTCGCCCCCCTGCTCCCACCAAAGACAAGCAGCATGAAGGCATCATTGCCTATGCCAAGGCGAGCTCGCGCTTCAGTCCTCGTTAGCAGTTTGAACTGGCGCCGCACCGGCATGCCGGTATGAATCACCGCTTGCCTGAAGAAACGGCTGGCGCTCTTGAAGGCGATGCATATCGCATCTGCCCATTTGGCGAACCTCCTGTTCGCCCTTCCGGGAATGCTGTTTGGTTCAAGTATAACGATTGGGATCCTGAGCATGTGCGCCGCCCACACAACGGGAACGCTTGCATATCCACCGATGCTCAACACACAAGCCGGCTTGAGCCACTTGAGCAATTTCACCGCCCTCAAGGACGAAGCCAACGCCGCGATAGCCGCAACAGCGCATGCCGGGTTGAAAAGAGCCCTCGGGAAAGGGCGCACCGATAGCAGGTGCAACTCATATCCGAACTTCGTCACCAAATCCCTCTCAAGACCCAGCGATGCGCCAACGAACACTACCCTTGCGCACGCGAGCCGTCGCCCTATTTCCTCTGCGACTGCTACAGCTGGATATATATGTCCACCTGTTCCGCCCGCTGCCATGACCACTGTTGGAGTGCCCGGCATTCTGAGATACCGCCTCCAGCGGCATATCGGGAACATCCTTATGCAGGGACATATTGAACAGAAGCCCGAGCCCGAGCAGCGTCGTCACAAGGGAATTGCCACCGTAACTTATTAACGGCAATGGTATGCCAGTTGTAGGCAGTATGCCCATGTTGATGGCTATGTGCAATGCCGCCTGCATGGCAATGAGCGTAACGATGGACGAACAAAGAGCCATCCCAAAGCGGCTGCTGCAACTCATTGCAACCTTAAACCCATACCACACCAACCACCCATAGAACACGACAATCGCCAATGTGGCTATTAGCCCACCCTCTTCGGCAATCGACGAAAAGATGAAGTCGGTGAGCACTGCCGGCAGGTAAAGTTGTTTTTCCACGCCCTTGCAAAAGCCGCACCCAAACACGCCGCCCCTGAGGAATGCTGAACGCGCGTGAAACCTCTGATAGTCCTTCCCAAGCATATCCTTGCGTGAATTGATATGATCAATCAAGCGCTCCCATTGGTATCGCCTGACAAGCAGCGGGGCTGCGAGCAGTATCACTGAAAGAACAATAGCTGCACAGTAAATGAGGTGACGAAGCCGCATGTTGCCGAACCAACAGACCAACACCCCCGACATCAAAACCAACAGCGCTCCGCTCAGATGCGCCTGTGCCCAAACCAAGATGGTAAACAGCATAATCACGGAAAGCAAAGGCAATGCTGCTCTGACAAAGCTTTCGTCCCGGCTCCGGCGCCTCCTTGAGAGGAATTCTGCGCCATACAAGATGAGCGCCACCTTAGCCCACTCCGATGCCTGCAGCGTTATAGGACCAATCCTTACCCAGCGCTTGACCTCGCCATGCGCCAAAAACAGCGTGAGTATAAGCGCCCCTGCGCAAACCACCAAAAACCAAAATGAGAGCCTGCGCAATGCCCTCGGCGAACAAAACATGACTGCGATCATAATGGCGCCGCCAAATAACGCATAGCAAGCCTGCCTGACGACATAAAAGTAGCCAACGCGATTTTGCGCTATGGCAGTGGGGTAACTTGCGCTGTAAATTGCGAGGAGCCCAAATGCCACTGCCACCAACGATAGGACAAGCATGGCATTGTCAAATGAGCCCCAAGCAGCGCTCTGCTTGCGCCGTTTGATTGCATCACCTCTCGGCACACCCTCGGAGAAGCCATTCATCCATGCCCTCGCAACGGCTTCACCCATCCCTCACCACCCCACATAACTTTCTGACCGCCCTCCTGAACTCCTCGCCACGCTCAGCGTAGTTTTCAAACATGTCCAAGCTGGTGCATGCCGGGGAGAGCAGCACAACATCACCGGGTGACGCCATGCTGAGTGAAAGTGAAACAGCGTCTTCCAAGCTGTCGGCAAGCATAAAGCGCACATTGAGACGGCTTAAAAATTCGGACAGCTCACTTGCTGCGGAGCCAATCAAAATGGCGGCTTTGACCTTTTCCTTCACGGCGTCGGAGAGGACGCCGAAGTCAAGCCCTTTATTCCTTCCGCCGGCTATCCACACAATGGGTGAATTGATTGAGCGGATGGCGTGCAGCGCCGCATGGGGCGTCGTCGCAGCTGAGTCGTTGATGAACTTAACTCCGCCAACCTCCGCAACAAATTCAAGCCTGTGCGGAACGCCGGTGAATGATGCAACTGCCTTCCTCACGCCATCAGGCGGCGCACCGCATAGCAACGCCGCAGCTGACGCAGCCATAACATTGAGGACATTGTGCTCCCCCAAAACCCGTATCTCATCACGCTCACACAATGTCACGCTGCCAATCCCCAACTCCGGTATGTCAGCCACAACCTTGCCGTTAACCAACCTAACATGAGCCGCATCGCTGCTCAGCCCAAAGAGGATTCGCTTGGCGGCACCGACATGCATCACCCTGCGCACGCCTTCATCGTCGGCATTCAATACCGCAAAGTCACCATCGCTTTGCCCCCTGAGCAACTTCGCCTTTGCTGAAATGTATTCGCCCACATCCCTATGCCAATCAAGGTGATCAACAGCTATGTTTGTGATGATGCCTATGTCCGGTCGGAAAGCCTCGCATGTCATCAGCTGGAAGCTGCTCACTTCCATAACGAGCCAACATGACTCATCGGCAACATCAACATAGCTTATTGCCGGCGTCCCGATATTACCAACGAGGAATGCCCTCACGCCGTTTGAGACAAGCAAATGATGCGTGATTGTCGCCGTGGTTGTCTTGCCGTTCGTGCCGGTTACAGCCACCACTCGTCCTTTGCACATCGCGTATGCAAGCTCAATCTCGCCAGTCACCCGTATTCCCCTCTCGCGGAGCTTTTGCACGAATGGCTTGTCTGGACGCACGCTCGGGCTGAGTATGACCAATTGGCATCCGAGCAGCTCTTCGGCTTCGTCATTTCCACCGATTACCTTCAACCCCAGCTCAATGAGCCTCTCGAGCCTTTCACGAGCCTTGAGCTTATCAATCGGCTTAGAGTCAACGGCGATAACCTCGGCACCCCAGCTGAGCAGCTTTTCGGAAAGCGCGCATCCAGTCTCACCAAGCCCTATAACTCCAACTCTCATCCCCTTGAACTCATCAAAATTGCCAGGAAGATTGGGCAACTTTTCCCCCGCCCGCCTTAAACCCATTGAAGCCACCACCATCAAACTCGCCATGCAAGTGCCGCAATTGAAATGGCGCACATTGCACAAAATGCAGTGCACGCCCAAAAGGTGAGCACGATGCGCCACTCAGACCAACCAATTTGCTCAAACGAATGGTGTATGGGAGTGATCGGAAAGACGCGCTTCCTTGTGGTCTTGTAGCTAACGACCTGAATAACGACGGTGAGCATCTCAATGAAGAATACCAAACCGATGAGCAGCCAAAGCAGCTCAACCTTCATGAGCATCGCTGCAGCGCACATGAACGCCCCAAGTGGGAGCGAGCCGGTATCACCCATGAACACTTTGGCTGGGTGAATGTTGAACGGCAAGAAGCCAATCAATGCCCCAGCAAGCACAATGCATGCGCCTGCCGCAGCAACGGCATACGGCGATGCACCCTTGAGGATGACCGGCACGGCAGCCAGCGTTAAAAGCGAAACGATGCTCATACCGCACACCAACCCATCAAGCCCATCGGTCAAGTTCACAGCATTGCTGCTTGCCGTGATGAGAAGTGCTCCAACGGGAAGATACGCCACACCAAGTTCATTTACTCCGATGGTTGTCGGCAAGCCAAACTCATGCCTCAGGATGAGGGTGACAAACAGCCCGCAAGCCATTTGCCAGAGCAGCTTATAGCGCGCCTTTATCCCGCGCCCTTTGATTCCCTTCCAAACATCGTCAATAGCCCCGAGGGCGGAAAAGAGAATTAGCGTGCTTGCGAGGAGCAGCAAGGCATCCGATTGAGGCGCATCATATCCCCTCACAATGATGGCGATGAGCGCGCATGTCAGCGCCGATGAGGCAATGAATGCCAAGCCGCCCATCGTAGGTGTGCCGACTTTCGCACGATGCCTCTCCGGGACATCTTCCCTCACATCCTTACGCCACGGGAGAACCTTAGCAACCCTGATCCAGATTGCGCACAGGCACGCCGATATTGCCACCGCCGGAATGAACGCGCATGCAGCTATCTTCAAAAGCGGGTCAGAGTTGCCGATGCTCATCAGTGCTCACCCATGAGCTTGTCCACCACTTTATCAAGCTCAATCGCCCTTGAAGCCTTTACAAGCACGACATCGCCCGGCTTGAGCAGCTTGCGAAGCACATTGACGGCTTCCTCAATGTCACTTACGGGTATCACCTCCATGCGCCCCTTTGCATCCCTTGAGCGGAATAATGCGCCCTCCGCTATCGGCGCCGCACCGTCGCCTACGACGACCGCCACATCAACGCCGTAATCAATCAACTCCCAGCCCAGCTTGAAGTGCTCCTCATATGACATTTCACCGAGCTCCCTCATTTCACCGAGCACCGCCACACGCCTATTTGCGTCTGTGCGGAGTTGAAGCGATTGCAATGCCGCTCTCATTGACTCCGGGTTGGCGTTGTATGCGTCGTTAATGATGACAACCCCATTGCGCCGATGATGCGGTTGCATCCTCATCTTTGGCGGTTCAAAAGATTCAAGCGCCCTAACATCGTCCTCATCAATTTCCCCCTTGACAGAGCACACCGCAAGCATTGCCGCCAGCGCGTTGGCAACATTGTGTATCCCAAGCACGGGCAAGCGAACCGAAAGCTTGCGTCCGAGCACATTCGCATCAAAGCTTACACCAAGCAGCTCGGAGCGCACTCCTTCCGCGAATGCGTGGCAGCGCTTATCGTGCATTGAGAACGAAAGCACGGTAGCCTTGGTGCGCGCCTTTAGACGCTCAAATGCTTGGTCATCGGCGTTCAGCACTGCATAGCCATCTTCATCAATGGCTTCAACTATTTCCCCCTTCGCGCTCTCTATGGCTTCCCTTGAGCCGAATATGCCGATGTGCGCCTTCCCGATGTTCGTGATGATGCCAACATGCGGCTTGGCGATACCGCACAGGTAGGCGATGTCGCCCTCGCGCCTCGCAGCATATTCAAGCACGATGGCTTGATGCTCTGCGGAGAGCCGAAACAGCGTTAGCGGTATCCCAATCTCGTTGTTGTAGCTTTCGGGAGATGTGAGCACATTGAGAGAGCGTGACAGCATTGCGCTTATCATCAACTTCGTTGTTGTCTTGCCGCAGCTGCCGGTGACGGCTACAACCTTTGGGTCTGACACCTTAGCGATGTGCTCAAAGTGCGAGCGGGCAATTGAGCCAAGGGCTTTGAGAGTGTCCTCAACGAGGATGATGTTTACATCGGCATCCTTTGGGACAGCCTCTGCGTGCTGCACTATGACCGTCTTTGCGCCCCTTGAAATGGCATCGGGAATAAACTGGTGTCCATCAAACCGCTCGCCCCTCAAAGCCACAAATGCGCAGCCATGGTGAGCGAATCGGCTGTCGGTGACAACATCATCCACCGCGCTCCATTCGGAGGTTTTCAAAAGTTTGCCGGAGCACCACTGCGCCAGTTGCGTGACCGTGACTTTTAGCATCTCTTGAACGCGCCTCCCAAAGAGCTCAATGCTTCCCTTGCCACTTCACCGTCATCAAACGGTATCCTCCGCTGCCCGATGATTTGGTAAGTCTCATGCCCCTTGCCAGCTATGAGAACTATGTCGCCGCATTGCGCCATCCCAATCGCCTTAAAGATGGCTTTCCTTCTGTCTGGCTCAACTATGACCTTGTGTCGCTCCGTCAATTCCACACCCGACAGTATCTGCTCAATGATGACCATCGGGTCTTCGGAGCGCGGGTTGTCCGATGTAACGATGACGATGTCGCCCTCAACCGATGCTATGCGCCCCATCTTCGGTCGTTTCGTCTTGTCCCTGTCGCCGCCACACCCAAAAACCACAATGAGCCTCCCGCCATCCTTTATGGGCTTCAGCGTTCTCAGGGCTTGAAGCAGCCCATCCGGAGTGTGGGCATAGTCAATCAACACTGTGAATGGCTGCCCTTCATCAATCGGCTCAAGCCGCCCCTTCGGCGGCGTAAACTGCTCAAGCGCATTAACAGCACATGTGACATCCTCATTGAGCGCCACCAATGTTGAGAGCGCAGCAAGCGCATTGTAAACATTGAACATCCCAATCAACGGCATCCTGATGTGAATGGATTGAATGCCCAACGGTCTTATGCTCACCACGATATCCGTATGCGTCCTTTGCATCCTCACATCCGACGCGTAAACATCGCACTCATCGCTCAACCCATATGAGATCACTTTGCAATGGCGAATGCTCAAAAGGCGCCTTCCATAAGGGTCATCAGCGTTTATGGCGGCGGCGAATCCCTTCCCCACTTTGAGGGCATACCTTGCATATTCAGTGAACAGGAGCGCCTTGGCTGAGAAGTAAGACTCCATGTCGCCGTGATAATCAAGGTGGTCTTGCGTCAGGTTGGTGAACACAGCTGCATCAAATGCACACCCAAGCACCCTATCCTGCGACAGGGCATGCGATGAAACTTCCATCACGACATCCTGAATGCCGCCGCAGGCGAACATGTGCAGGTAACGCTGTATCAGTGGAGCTTCCGGAGTTGTGTGCGGGAGGTCAAACTGCCCACCCTCATCCGTTGAGGCTCCCATTGTGCCCATCGTCGCCACTCGCCTGCCGAGGGAGCGCAGGCATGCTGCTATCATATGCACGGTGGTTGTTTTGCCGTTTGTCCCGGTCACTCCGATGAGCCGGACTCGCTTTGAGGGTTCCTCAAAAAACTTGGATGCGAGTATGGCGAGCGCCTTCCGTGTGTCCTTCACCTTGATGAGCGTTACCTCGCCCACAAACGGAGCTGCCTTCGTTTCATCCTCAAACACAACGGCACTTGCACCATGAGCTATGCACTCTTTGATGAAGTCATGTCCATCGTGCTTCATCCCGCGTATGCAGACGAAAATTGCCCCATCGCATGCCGTCTTTGAATCACTGACCACATCGCTGACAGCCCTATTCACATCGCCATTGACCGAGACCAGAAGAGCTGCCTCCCTTAAGGACTCAACCAACTCCTCCAAAGGTTTTGGTTTCAACTCGCCCATCAAAAATCACCCTCAGCCATCCCAAAAGCGATGAGCTCATTCAGCTGACCGCTCTTAGCACCACCCATAACACCACAACTCACGATTGCTCTCGCAGTTCGTCCCGAAAGCCGCCCGTCAGATGGCGGTATGCCCAAGCGCAGAGCGACTTTGCTCATTACCTCGGAAAACAATGGTGCTGCAGTCTCACTCGCCCACTTGCTTTTCTTGGGTTCATCCAAAACAATGATCGCTGCAACCTTCGGGGACTCAGCCGGGAAGAAACCCACGAATGTGCAAATGACATCCGAACCATAAGCCTTGCCCGGGATCATCTTTCTCGTCGTCCCAGTCTTCCCCGCGCATGTGTAACCGTCCAAACGGGCTTTCCTACCAGTTCCCTTGAGGACGACGAGCTCCATCATCCGCCTAACTTTTGCCGCAGTTGTAGGAGCTATAACATACTCGCCATTCACCCCGTCGGTTAGCGATTGCCAATGCCCGTCTTGGTCAACGATTGCCCTGACCAATGTCGGCTTTAGCAGCAACCCACCATTCGCTATGGCTGAAATAGCCCTGAGCAACTGCAGCGGAGTGACCATTATGCCATAGCCATAACCCAAATTAGCCCTGCGAACTTTGCTCCATACCTCTGGCGGATCTATCCAACCGGCTGTTTCTGGTGCACCACACCCTGTGAACTTGCCAAACCCGAACTTTAACAGATAGCGCCAAAACTTGTCCCTCGGTATGCGCATGGCAAATTTCGCCATCGCTACATTGCACGAATTCTTTATGGCATCAGCGAGCGTTTGATTCCCATGCCCAGATGCAACCCAACATCTTATGGCTGAGTTGCCGACTTCCCACTTGCCATCACAATACGCCGTTGATGTCTCATCAAACGCACCGCAGTCAATCCCTATTGCCGCAACCAAGACTTTGAAGGCGGAGCCGGGCTCGTAAACAAACATCGTAACCCTGTTTCTAAAGCTCTCCTGCTGCGCCTCACTGTATCGGTTTGGATCAAAATCTGGCATGCTCACTGCAGCGAGCACTTCGCCAGTTTGAACATCCATGACAGCCGCAGTTGCTGCCCTCGCATGGTGACGCTTTATAGCCTCACGGAGCACTTCTTCAACATCTCTTTGAATGGTCGGATCAATCGTCAGCACGAGGTCTTTGCCATTGCTCGGTTCAACTAACTCAACCTCACCACCGGCTATTGGCTCACCAGCTGCATTCACTTCCACAAACTTAATCCCATCCCTGCCGGAGAGGACATCGTCCCACTTCATTTCAATCCCTTCCTTTACAGTCCCATCCACATTCACAAACCCGATAAGCTGCGAAGCCAACCGCCCACACGGGTATACTCGCTTTGCCTCTCGCCCGATGAAAATGCCCTTCAACTCCCTTCCACACTTCGCCGCCCTCAGTGCTTTAAGCAAGCGCTCAGCAACTTGTGCATCAACATCGCGCTTGATCAACCGAAACCTCAAAGGCTTGCTTCTTCCGTCCCCCGGCAAAAGGCTCTTAAAGATGTCTTCATACGGCTCATTGAGAATGGTTGACAGGGTCAAAGCCGCACGCTCCCTCTCCTCAACGAGGGTTGGGTCTGCGCAGACATAATATCGGATTACTGTCATAGCCAGAGGTGTCATATCGCGGGCATATATTGTGCCTCTCTTGGCGACGATGACCTCCCTGCGCATCCCTTTGGGCAACGCACTGCCATCGCTTGAAAGCATCCTCCTTGGCAGAATAGCCTGCAAGCGCACAAGCGAGATCCCCTCAAAGAAAAAGACGAGCAGCAAAACGAAGCGCGCAAAGATGATGCGATGCCTTGCGGCACATGCCAAATTTAACTTCTCCTTCCCCCTTCGCCTTTCCATCCTCACCACCCGATTCAATCCCTCGGGCGTTTATTCAAACCCTCACTGCCATCATGGATTGCGCTACTTGCATCAGTGATCACTTCTTTAGCTCTCATCGCATCAACGCTCACTTTCCTTTCACCCTGCACAGGCGCTATCACCACGAACTTGCAATCCTTAGTGCCCGCCCTACGCATGCTCAATTTCTCTGCCACCTCCTCTGCATGCGCTGGTGAGAGGGCTACGGAAAGAGCGCGAAGGAGCGACTCATGACGCATACGCAACATAACTGTTAAACGCTCGAGGCGATAATTGTTCCTCTGGGCTTGCGTATTGATAGCATTGAGCGTGGCATTCACGAAGAGACATAAAAACAATGCCACTCCATACCATGCAATCACACTCAACGGAAGGCGCGCTTGCAGCCCATCTCGGCTGCTAAGTAAACGCCCGCGCTTTCCAAACGCACAACGCTTGTGATGCATCTTAACCTCCTCCCTGCTTCCCCTCAAACTTCACGCCTCGTTGAAGAATCACGGGCGATATCGCATGAGTTCTTCAAGCGCCGTGTAAAATCGCAGCTCCGACTTCAGCCAGCGCGTTTAATCATCTAAACTTCGCAAACTACGCCTCTCCGTTGATCCGCTCAGCTGCTCTCAGCTTACAGCCCCTTGCGCACCTGTTCTTCCTTATCTCGGAGCGCGACGGCTTTAATGGTTTTGGTGTTAGCACTTTCACCCTGATGACATCATCAGCCATCGGTAGCGGGGGAAAGGGGGAGGGGAGGTTAGCACGAGCGGGCTGCGAGTATGCATGGAACAATCGTTTGACGATGCTATCTTCAATGCTTTGATATGTCAGCACCACAATGCGCCCGCCAATGCGAAGCACATGCAGTGCCGCTCTTATCCCATGTTCCAGAGCGTCCGCTTCTTCGTTGACGGCGATTCGTAATGCCATGAATAGCTTTGTCGCTGGGTGTATCCGTTGCCATCCCTTTGCTTTGACCGCTTCCGCGACTATTGCTGCGAGTTGTTGTGTGGTCTCTATTGGGTTTTGAGCGCGAGCCTCTACTACAGCTTGTGCTATAGCTTTTGCTCTTTTCCTCCGCTCCCCCGCTGTCGTCAACATCCTCACGAGCTCCTCAAATGAAGCCGAGTTGATAATGTCCTTTGCAGTGAGCCGTTGCATCCTGTCATAACGCATGTCAAGTTCAGCGGGAATGCGGAAGCTGAACCCGCGCTCCTGATCAACCTGCCAAAGCGACATGCCGGGATCAATGAGGCACCCATCAACCCTCTCAACACCGCAAAGCTTGATCAGCCTTTGGACATCCCTCATGTCGCCGTGAATCAATCTCACCCGTTCCCCAAATTCAGCGAGCCTCTCCGAAGCCACCTCAAGAGACTCCTCATCTCTATCTATCCCGATCAGCATTGCCTTTGGTGCTGCACGGAGTATTGCTTCTGCATGTCCACCAGTGCCTACCGTCATGTCAACGAAAACACCATCGGGTTTTGCTGTGCACCCGAGATACTCAATCACCTCCTTAACCATTGCTGGCTTGTGAAGGCGCGGCGCTTGGTGCTCCAAACCATAACCACAGTTCGGGTCATAAGGCGCCAACTCCGAACTCCGACTTATAGCTGTGCTCCTTTGCGAACCCATCAAGCCGACTCCCCTCATTGCCTGCTACCCCTCAGGAACCCGTGTCAGCGAATTTGCTACCAACCGATGTTCTGCTGCAAGCGCTTTGTTTGCTCGCTCTCCAGAATAGGTGCGACTTCCTTCTCAAAGAAGTCCCTATCCATCAACTCTATTCGTATCCGCTGTCCGAGGGAGACCACCTGCTTTGTCAAGCGGGCTCGTTCCCTCAGCTCCTTCGGTATAAGCACACGCCAGTTTTGATCGGCTTCAAGCTCCGTTGAGAATGTCCTCATCCTCTCAACGACTGTGCGATATTGAGCTGGGTCAGATGCCTCAAGTTCACTCAAGCGTTCCTGAAGTTTCTCCCACTCGCTTATTGGGAGCAGGTAGAGCGTATCGCGAGAGCTTATAACCACTCTAAACCTCCTCCCAAGACCATCACGAAACTGCTGCGGTATCACGAGCCTGTATTTGTCATCAAGCGAGTGGAAAAAGTAACCCGAGAAATCAACCCTCGCCGAATTAGCCTCCCTACCTTGCCATTGCTTGCTTTCGTTTCTCTTCGCCCGCATCTGCCGATACCCTCACATCAGCGAAATCCTTTGACCCGATTTCGCTCACCCTTCGTCTCCCCTCACTGCCGTTTGGTCAACTGATCGTTTTGATCGCTCGCAACCAATTGCCCTCGCTAAATGGTGCTCATCAATCATCCATTATAATTCCCCTTCGGAATTGTCAACCACTTTGTCCCACTTCAAACCACCAACTTGAGCCGCCGTTATGCGGCAAAATTTCGGGGAATGATTTGGCGGCATTATGGGGGCACATAGTGGGTCATGCCGAAAATTCGTCGGGCAATTTTCCGCAGTTACTATTAGTAACAATTTGTTACGCAGTAACAGGAGCGGGCTATCGGATGAGCTCTATGAATAAGTCCCAGCGGCACAAGCAGCTATCGCACTCACCAAGCTATGAAAGGCTATATTGCTAAAGCCAATGATAACTCACATGCAGCATCTCCCGCCATCGGATGAGACATACTGTGATAGTAAGCGCCGTCAGATGGGGGTGGCATTTATGATCATCATTGGGGAACGAATAAATAGCTCACGCAAGCCCATATATGAGGCAGTGCATTCACGGGATGCCTCAACACTACAGATGGAAGCACGAATGCAAGTTGAAGCTGGCGCTCACTACATAGATTGCAATGTTGCAGCAGTGGGCGTTGAGGAGGAACCATCAACACTGGCTTGGGCTGTCAAGGCAATACAGGAAGCTGTGGATGCCCCAATATGCATTGATAGTCCCAATCCAATTGCAATAGCAGAGGCATTGAAAGTTCACCGCGGCAGGGCGCTCATAAATTCAATTACAGCTGAGAGGATGAAGCTCTCAATGCTGCTCCCAATAGTCGCTGAGCACAATTCACGCGTCATATGCCTGTGCATGGATGACGCAGGAATGCCAAGGGGGGTTGAAGACCGATTGGAGATCGCCGCAAGATTGATGGATGAACTCACAAGAGCCGGTGTGGACGAGGATGACATCTTCATTGATCCATTGATGCTCCCGATAAGCGTGGACGACGGAGTTGGTCAGGTTATCTTGAAGACGATAGCGCAACTCAGGGAGCGCTTTCCAAAGTCGCACATAGTCATTGGGCTAACAAACATATCACACGGCATGCCGAAAAGGAAATGGCTCAATCGCGCCTTCATTGTAATGGCGATGGCAATGGGACTTGATGCCGTCATATGCGACCCAACAGACAAAGGCATGATGGCTTTAGTGACCGCTTCAAGGGCGCTCCTCGGGCAGGATGAATTTTGCATGAACTACATCAGCGCCGCAAGGAGCGGCATGCTTGACCTTTAGAATGGTTCCGCACGGAAGGTTACAGACATACTTAAGGGCGATGATGACTCGGTAAGGATGGGAGACTCAAGAGGCGATGAGATGATGAGCATTAACTTGAATCAAAGCGGCGGGAATGAAGCAAGCGAAGGAAACACAGGGAGAGCCGATAAAGGCGCTACAGGGGCATCTGCGGTCGTCGTTTTCTTTGAATCGCATCATCTAAAGGTCGCAGTGCCGAGCGGGATAACCGTGCTTGATGCAGCGCGGCGCTCCGGAATACACATTGAGACACCATGTGGCGGCATCGGGGTGTGCGGAAAATGCAAGGTGCGTTTCACATCAAACCCTCCGATGCCGACCGAGCAAGAGAGAGCATTGCTTAGCGATCGGGAAATTGCATCCGGATATAGATTGGCATGCCGCTCACGAATATTCTCTAACGCCTCCATAATCATCCCGCAAGAGCTCTCTCATCCAACTGGATACATCCTCACATTCGGCACTGCAAAGATGGTGTCGGTTGAGCCACTTGTCCGCAAGCGCTTTGTCAAAGTGCCCATACCGTCACTGAACGATGAGAGAGGTGATTGGGAGAGGCTCGTCGCAGCGCTGTCAGAAAGCGGTTCTTCGGAGCATTCACCCGACGAGCTCAACCCCGATTTGGAGTTGCTGCGCTCATTGCCGAGGGTTTTGCGCGACGCTCAATTTGAAGTCACTGTAGTGATGGCTGGTAAAAAAATGCTCGCAGTTGAGCGCGGAGATACGACCAAGATGAATTACGGCTTGGCTTTTGATATTGGAACGACAACAGTCGTATGCTACCTCGTTGACTTGGCGAACGGTGCAACGCTCTCAACAACTTCCACCATCAACCCACAGGTGGCTTATGGGGATGATCTTATATCCCGAATCGCCTTCGCGAGCGAGAGTGAGAATGGGTTAAAACTCCTGCACGAGGCGATCATTGGTGCCGTCAATGAATTGGCTTTGAAAGTGTGTGCTGAAGCCGCGGTATCACCAAGCCATGTGTATCACGCAACATTTGTCGGCAACACTTGCATGCTGCACCTCTTGCTCGGACTTGATGTAACGCTGCTTGGGCGTGCGCCATATGTTGCGGTCACTCAATCTTTGGTTGAGTTGAGGGCGAGCGAACTCGGCATAACTGCGATCCCCAACGCAATACTACATGTGCTGCCACGAATTGGCGGCTTCGTGGGCGCTGACACCGTAGCCATGATTATCTCGCACCTCCTCAACGGTGCCGATGTGGCGCTTGCCATTGACATAGGCACGAACAGCGAGGTGGTGGTCAAGTGTGGCGATGAAATGCTTGCCGCATCAGCTGCAGCTGGTCCGGCATTTGAGGGGGCGCGAATAAAGCACGGCATGAGAGCCGCCAATGGGGCAATCTGCTCGGTTAAGGTGGATGGGAATGATTTGCGTTGCGTGGTCATTGGCGATGCCCCAGCAAAGGGGATATGCGGGACTGGGTTAATTGACGCCGTCGCCGCATTGCTTGAACTCGGGATCATTGATGAAACTGGAAGGATGGTTCACCGCTGCGAGCTCCCATCGCTGCCGTCACGAATAGCAGACCGCCTGATAGAGCGCGACGGCGAGGTTGAATTTGTGCTCGTGCATGGAGATGAATCTGAGGGCGGATTCCCAATAGTGCTAACGCAGCGTGATATAAGGCAGCTCCAACTCGCAAAGGGCTCAATAAGAGCCGCAACAGAGACGCTTTTAAACCTCGCTGGAGTAAGCTACGATGCACTGCAAGCTGTATACATATGCGGCGCATTTGGGACTTTCATTCCCAAACGGAGTGCCGTGCGTATAGGTTTAATCCCGCCAATACCAATGGAACGAATCTACAGCGTTGGCAATGCTGCCGGCACCGGCGCCAAGCTCGCACTAATAAACAGGAACGAACTCAAGCGGGCTGAGTTGGTGGCTCGCTCTGTAAGGCATATTGAGCTTGGCACTAACCCGCTCTATGCTGAGGCGTTCTTTGAGTGGATGCGCTTCCCAAAGAACGCAAGCTCATCGTGAGCCAACAACTGCAAAGCAATCTGGTAATCACAATTCTCCCAGGCGGATGGAGGCGACTGCAGATTATGGGAGACCTACGCAGTCTATTAAACGAGAGGCAAATCCTTATAGCAGATGGAGCCACTGGAACAATGCTGCAAATGCTCGGGCTGCGCGGCGCTCGCTGCCCCGAAGAGTGGAATTTGAATCGCCCGGATGTCGTGGCGCAAATACCGAGGGCTTATATGGAAGCCGGCTCCGACATCGTTTACACAAACACATTCGGCGGAAACAGATTCAGGCTATCAAAAGCCGGCTTAGCGGGGTTAATTAAGGAAGTCAACATCTCGGGGGCGCGCATCGCCAAAGATGCCGTGAGCGATAGCATCGTCGTTGCGGGCTCAATGGGACCAACTGGCGATTTCCTTGAGCCGCTTGGGTCACTTAAGCCTGAGGAAGTGAGCTCCGCATACGCTGAGCAGGCATTGCTGCTCCTTGAAGGTGGTGTTGACGCGCTCGTGCTTGAGACATTCGCTGCACTTGATGAATTGCTTGCCGCCATCCGCGGTGTGCGCTCGGTCACCGATGCACCGCTAATTGTGACAATGAGCTTTGACAGGGGCACTCACACCATGATGGGCGTATCGCCAAATGAGTTCGTGAAAGCTGTCTCAGAACTCCCGGTGGACGCGTTTGGATTTAACTGCGGTGCCGGTCTGGAATCGGCTTTGCAAGTTGCCGAGCTTATGGCATCGTATGCGCCGCATGGAGCTGTGCTCATTGCAAAGCCGAATGGTGGAAAGCCACAAGTTATTGGCGAAGAGGTTGTTTGGGATGCCACGCCGGAGCAGATGGCTGAAGTCTCCCTGCGACTTGCCGGCATCGGCTTCCGCATAATTGGTGGATGCTGCGGAACGACGCCAGAACACATAAGAGCTATAGCAAACGCTCTGCGCAAGCAGTAGCGAGAATTTGATCAACCAGCAACTGGTCTGGAAGTCGAAACCTGCGAGCATGAGGGGTTCATTTAACTGTATGGAAGACGGCGTCCTTAAGGTTGTGCCCTTCCCATGTTGATTCAGCATGGGTGATTGAGTATGCGTTGGAATGCTCGTGTGGCAGTAACATCACACCTTTGTTGGGTTTGCGGGGGTGATGCGCTGCAGCGTTTGCGCGAAGCCGGGGTTGATGTCTTCCGTCCGCAGGTCAAAGGGAAGTTGTCCGAAGAGAGGCTCGTGGATGCCTTAAGTGACGCCGATGCAGTGATAGCATCAACTGAGGCATACACAAGGGAAGTGCTCCTGCGTCTTCCGAGGCTTCGCGTCATCGCTCGTTGGGGTGTCGGATATGATGCAATTGATTTGGACGCCGCCACAGAGCTTGGAATCGTTGTGACCTACACGCCGAAGTTCGTTTCCGAGGCGGTTGCCGATTTGGCATTTGGGTTGATGATAGCTCTTGCGCGCGGGATAGTTGATGCGGCGCTCTCAATTCGCAACGGACGGTGGGAGGCGAAGCTGGGCGTCAGTGTGTGGGGGAAGACGCTCGGCATAATCGGATGCGGGCGAATCGGAATAGCAATAGCGAGGAGGGCGCTTGGCTTCGGCATGAATGTGTTAGCTTACGACATCTTGCCGAAGCCGGAGGCTCAATCGCTTGGCATCAGGTTCGTCTCGCTTGAAGAACTTTTGATTGAGTCCGACTTCGTGTCAGTCAATGTCCCATTGACCCAGTCAACGGAAAAGTTGATTGGTGAGCGGGAGCTCAAGATGATGAAGCCAACGGCATTCCTCATCAACACCTCTCGCGGCGGAGTTATTGACGAGGGAGCTTTGATCAAGGCTCTCAGTGATGGTTGGATTGCGGGTGCAGCGCTTGATGTGTATTGGACTGAACCATTGCCGCCCGAGCATCCACTGCGCAGGATGCCAAACTGCATATGCACACCGCACATGGGGACGCATGATGCCGATGCGGCAAGGCTGATAAGCGAACTTGCCGTTGAGTGCGTCACAAGTGCCCTCAAGGGCAATGTGCCGGAATATGTCGTTAATAGCGCCGTCCTTGAGAGGTATAACTTGCGCATCCGCACAATGCCACCGTTGCTTTGATCCCTCAAAGCTCGGCTGTGGAACAATTAGAGTGGCTACTTAACTTGTGAGAGGTGAGCAATCTTTGGGTGGTGATGCAGATGCGCTTGATCGTGGCGCTGAGCGTCTTTACACTATTGCTGTTGGCTGCTGTGGCGACGATGACCATGAAGACAATCCACATTGTGCAGCGTGTGGCTGTGGTCAAATTTGTCTCTGGGGAAGCGTATGTTGAAAGATTCGGGCTTGAGAGTAGGAGGAAGCCCCTAATGAAGGGCATGCTTGTCAAAACATTTGATGTTGTTCACACCGGAGAGAATGGGCGCGTAATCCTGCGTTGGGTTGATGACTTTCAAATTGAGCTGAAGCCCAAAACAGTTCTAAGGGTGCTGCGAAGCTCATTTGACAAGGGGAAGAATACGACGACATCGCTGTTCTTCTTGCGGACTGGCGAAGCCATCACGAGGTTTGAGAGGGCGCTCTCACCGGGTTCGGTGTTTGAGCTGCGCACACCAGTTGTGATGGCAGCGGTGCGCGGAACGGAATTCAGCATCGGTGTTAACCAAGATAACTCCGTCACGGTGAAGGTCTACAGCGGCGTTGTCACCCTCAAAATTTCGTCAACCGGAAAGGAAATTGAACTTAAGGGCGGGGAGATGGCTCGCTTCAATCCAAATGGAAGTTATAAGGTCTTCAGCATCTTGGAGTCACATTGAACTGCCGAAGCGCTCCTTAAGCTCGGTTTGGAAAAGCTTGCGCTGCTGTTCGGCTTCTTTCTTCATGCCAAGTTCCTCATACAGCCTTGCAAGTTCAAGCCTGTCATAGGGATCGCTTATTGCCTCAGATGCCTTTTTCAACTCGCGCAGCGCCTCGTCCCTTTTACCTTGCTCTTTAAGGATTGCTGCAATGCGGAGGCGCAATGCTGGGTCTTCATCATACGACAATGCTCTTCTGTAAGTTTGGAGCGCAAGCTCTTTCTTGCCTCGGCTTTCGTAGAGCGAACCCACGCGATAGAGTATCGCTGCCGGAAAGACGAGCGGCTCCTCCATCGTCTCGGCGTATCTTAGCGCCCTCTTGTAAAGCCTCAAAGCCTTCTCCCTATCACCCTCGTATGTCTCAGCCCTATATGCGGCGAGTTCGGGATCAATCAACTCAATCTTGGCTTCGGAACGGAGCCTATTTTGGAATTCAAACCAAGCCCTGTCAACCATTTTGCGGCGAACATCGTTTAGTACTTCTTTGCTACCCCTCCATACGACCTTGATCTTCTTCCCGTTGCACTTCGGGCAGGCGCTTGGCTTCTCCTTTCGCGTATCCCTGACTTCCCATTGATGGCGGCATGATGTGCATCTATACCGAGCCTTGTAATACTCCGGTGGAAACTCAAACTTCCGCTCCTCAACTTTGATGATGTGGTAACCTGTTATACCCCTGAGCGGCGTTGTCGGCTTACCAACCGGAGTCCCTTTAGCAGCCTTTGCAATTTCATCGCCATACATTGCGCTGAGTTGGCGCAAGTCAAGCCAACCCAAATCCCCACCTTTGCCCGCCGTGGCAGTGTCATCAGATTCGCTCTTCGCAAGCTCTTCAAAGCTTTTGCCACCGCGCAATTGCTCCAAAATTTTCTCAGCCCTCTCCTCCGCAAGCTTAGCCGCTTTCTCCCTCTCCTCAGGCGATGGATTTGCCTTCCCTTTCATGAACCTGTCATAGCTGACCTGAATGTGCTTTAACCTAACCCTGCAATATTCATCACGCACATCCTCATCGGTGACTTTAACCTCGCTCTCAACGATCTTGCGCAGCTTGTCCTGAAGCGTCTGAAGCTCAATCGCCCCACGATAGTCAAGCAGCTCGTCGCGCATCTTCGCCCTGTATGCATTCAATGAACCGAAGTTGTTTCTGACCCAGTCCGTGAATTCCTTGAGCGTGCGGAATTCGCGCCTCTGAGCAGCGATGCGCTCGTTAACAATCTCATCTATGCGCTTGTGTATATCTCTCCTTGAGACGCGAACGCGATACTTCCTTGCAGCCTGCCTGAGTAGTATCTCATCAATCACCCTGTCAAGGACGGAATGCTTAATTGCCACCCAAGTGCGCACATCATGTGCTCCACCAGAGAGCTCATTGCGCAGGCGTTCATCAAAGTCGTTTCGCATTATCTTCCATCCGTTGACCTTGGCAACGATGCTTGGCGGTGTTGGGCGAAGCGGAGCCCTTCTTATTGTCCCGAAGCTAACGAATGTCCCGATCAGGAAGATGAAGAAGATACTCAGCCACAGCGTTGTGCGAACAACCCTTATCCGTATGAAGCGGCGCAATCTCCTCAGAGACATGCTCATGCTCCCTCCATGCAGGCTTCGGCATCACTTAGGTGACATAAGTCGTTAACGCAGCTGACGACATACCCAAAGCCATCAATGTGCATCACCAAATTCAGGCACGCCTCATCCTGAGACAGTGTGAACCAGAGGCTTACAGGAATGCCGAGAGCATGACATAGTATCACGCGGTTGGTCATCTTGTGCGCCACAACTGCGATTGATTGGTTCTGGTGCCTTTCTGATATCCTATCAAATGCCTCAGTAACCCTCCTCACAAACTCAGCAAATGATTCACCATTCGGCGCTCGGAATCGCATCGCATCAGTCCTGCGCCTGTTGAGCATCTCACGCCACTCTTCACTTGCGCTTTCAATCTCGTTGTATGAACGCCCCTCCCAATCGCCGTAGTTTATTTCCCTCAGCTTTGGCTCAATGTAAAGTATCGCGCCGCATGCATCCGCAATTAATGAAGCTGTCCGAACTGCTCTTTTCAAGTCGCTGCTGTAGACTGCAATGATGCCCTCACCACTCAACCTCTTTGCAAGCGCCTCAGCTTGGCGCTCACCCCTCTCCGTCAGCTCCACATCGGTCCATCCGCAAAGCACATTCCCAGCCACATTGGCTTTTGTCTCCCCGTGCCTGACGAGGTAAATCTTCCCCATCACATAGCACCCTCAAGGATAGATGTCGGCGCTCACTGCGATTGCTCACTTTGTCCATCACTCAACTTCATTCACCGCAAAGGCAACAACCCCTCATCAAGACCATCGGGCGATGTTTAAGGCGGCGTTTCGCAAACCATTGTAACACAACAGCGATGCCCACATTGACATGCAACTCTGCTAACGCTAACATGTGTTGCTGGCAATCCTGTTCATCCGCTGCAACTCCTACAATGACTGCAGCTTGGTAGATTAGTGAACTTAGCCATGAGGAGAGGGGTCATAGCAGCGCTATCGCTTTTGTTGATCTTAGCTGTAGCATTAGCGTTGCGTCTTATTGGGATAAACTGGGGTTTGCCCAACGACTGGCACTTCTTCAGCTACCACCCGGATGAAGCCACTATAGCCCTGTGCACGCTCCTCCTTGACATCTTCTCGCTGCGCATGAACCCGCATCACTTCAACTACGGCTCCCTCTTCACCTATCTCGTTTACTTTGCGGTGCTGTTTGCGATCGGCATCGGCTTGCTTATGCCTCAAAGGGTGCTCACGCTCTCCTATTGGCGCGGCATACACGCAACAGGCAGGCTGTTAAATGCGCTCATCGGCACGCTCACGGTCGCCATAGTATGGCAATGGGCACGGATGGCATACGGCAGCATAAGCGCCATATTCTCAGCGCTGCTCATTGCGCTTGTTCCAATTCATGTTCAGCACTCCCATTTCATGACGGTTGATGTGTCCCTTGCCTTCTGGAGCATGGTCTCACTGCTCTATGCGCTTCAAGCCCTGTTGGCAATCAAACAAAGTCAGCGTGAAGTCTTTAAGATGCTTCTCCTCTCCGGATTCTTTGGTGGGTTGGCGGTCGGAACAAAATATGGCGTCCTCTTGCCCCTATGCGTCACATGGCTTGTGGCGGCTTACCACATCGTTAAAAGCAGCCCATTCCGAGTTGAATCCGAACTTGCGAGCTCGGCATGGATTAAAGTGCAGCGGGTCTCCAAATTGATCGGGTTAGCGGTTGCGATGTGCATTGTCGGCTTTCTCATTGCATGTCCGTATTCGGTTCTTGCATGGCGTGAATTCGTCGCCGGCGTAAGCTTTGAGGCAAGGCATATGCGGATGGGACACGGTGAGCTTTTCCTCAACACAGGAAACGGTCACATCTATCACTTGCGGGTTAACCTCAACTCCGGCATGGGATTGCCGCTCATGGTTGCGTCCATTTTTGGCGTCCTATGGGCGTGCCTGAGGAGGCGTCCTCAGGACCTGCTTCTCCTCTCATTCACGCTCACTTACTTCTTCATCGTCGGATGCTTTAAAGTTCGTTTTGCACGATACTTGATCCCAATCGTGCCACCGCTGTGCATCCTTGCCGGAAATGCTCTGTGTGAAGTGTTTCAAATATGTGTGCGCCCCTCAAAGAACATTCTGTTAAGGGCTGCCAAAGCGAGCATCGCAACAGCGCTATGGTTGATCATCGTAGCATACACGGGGCTTTATTCAATCGCTGTTGTGAAATCCATGGTGCTCCCAGACGCGCGAGACGAAGCTGCAAAGTGGGTCAGAGCTAACATACCGTTTGGTTCAACCATTGCAATTGCTGGCAACCCGTGGTTTTACACTGTCCCCGTTAAGCCGCTGATAGCTGGACCGTATGCACGCTACTTTGCGAAGTGCCAATTCCCCAATTCGGAGGAAGCAAAGCGAGTCAATTATAAGCTGCACCCAACTTGGTTTGATTTGAGTTCCATCAAACGCCTCAACGCAAGCGCCTTCATCGCCACATCGTTTGAGTATCGTGAATTTGTGCGCTTGCGCGATAAGAAGGTTTTGCGCACATTGAACGAACTTGAGAGGCTGTGCAAACTTGGTCTCGTCACTGAGAGGCGTTTTGAGCGCCCATTTGAGCTTTTCGGAGTTAAGTTCGGTCCGAGTTACATCCCACATGACATGATGTATACAAATCCAACGGTGAGGGTATTCGTCTTTCACAAGCCCGCCACAAATTGAGCCTTTACCGGCGAGGTGTTTATGGACTGTCATCGTGTGGGCAATGGTTACCTTCGCGAGCCCTTTCCGATGGTGTGCTATCCCCGCTCTTATCATCGCCGGGATTGGCAACAACTGCTCTTCTGCGCTTCCTCACGAGGGTTGATGAAAACATCCACATGCCACAAGTCACAAATAGGAAAGCCATCCATTCAACGAACCCCGGAAAGGCAACGGACACAAGCCCTGCAGCGAGTGCTCCAAGTGCAATGTAAAGTGAGATGGGAGAGCCAGTGAGGGCGCCGACAATCCCGGATACAAGTGCCGCCGCAAACCATAGCCACCAATGTTGCACTTGGCTTAACCACCCCACCTCTGTCACCCTCCACTGCAGGCTGCCTACGATGCGCACAGTGAGCACCAATTGTTGGCAGTTATATTGTAGCTAATGCGACGGCACTACATCAAGCGATTACACGCATGCCTGTGATATAATGCGCCGCATGAGGTTGTCAATCATCGCTTTGTCCAAAGGTGATATGGCAATATGGGTGAGCAAGTTGGCATTGAGCAGGTCGCCATCAACTTGATGAATGTCATTGAGAGAGTGCGCAATGCCGCAAGGCGCACTGGGCGTGATGCGAGCGAAATCATTATTGTTGGCGCAACCAAGTCAGTAGATGTGGAGAGGATAAAGGCTGCCATAGCTGCCGGGTTGACGGACATTGGGGAAAACTATGTTCAAGAGGCGTTGCGCAAATACGAAGCCATCGGCAGGGCTGTAAGATGGCATTTCATAGGTCACCTTCAAACGAACAAGGCAAAGCATGCAATTCGGTTCTGCGAGTTAATTCAATCGCTTGACAGGCTTTCACTCGCTGAGGAGCTAAACAAACGGGCAGCACAATTGGGGCGCACAGTTGATGTGCTCGTGCAAGTTAACATTGGTCAAGAGGAAACAAAATCTGGCGTCCCGCCGGACGAGCTCATTGACTTCATCCGTGCAGCAGCAAAGTTTGAGCGGATACGAATAAGGGGATTAATGTGCATACCACCATACAAGCCCGATCCAGAGGATGCGCGCCCATACTTCCGAATGATGAGGATGCTCTTTGAGCGGGTGGAGCGAGCCAAGATTAACGGTGTTAGCGTAGACTACCTTTCAATGGGGATGAGCAACGATTTTGAAGTGGCAATTGAAGAGGGCGCAAACATGATTCGCATTGGGACAGCCATATTCGGTCCGAGACAGTGATGAATAAGTGCGCCAGCAGCCGTTAAGCTGTTACCAAATCCCACCGGATGGAGGTGATGAAGAGGCTGTTTGAATTCGCTTTCCCAGGGCGGGCACAAGGGTGATGTAGCCATGCACCGCAAATGGCATCACAGCCCAGCCGGATCAAAGGGGGTAGAAAGGGATGAGTGACTTCCCGCGCTACGCTCGCAGGAATGGACTTAGCGAGAATCACAATGAAGACCGAGAGGAATTTGAAGGGGAGACGGAAGGGAAGAGGGCATCGTGGTGGCGAAGGCTGAAGTTTTGGGGAAGGGGAAATGTTGTCCCATTCCCCGGGATGAAGCGAGGCGGCATTTACTTGCTCATCGTCACCTCATTGCACGATGCCCAAGAGGCTGCCGATTTGATCAAGAATGGCGTTGCGGTTGTCGCCAACTTGCAGAACATAGACAGGAGACAAGCGCAGCGCATCGTGGATGTCTTGTCAGGAGTTTGCTATGCGCTTGATGGGACATTCATGCGGTTTGGTGACAGGTTGTTCCTCTTCGCGCCACCGACAGTGCCAGCAAGCGGCGATGAGAAGTGCTTGAAGGAGATTAATCAACTCTTCATCGGCGGGATAGCCAATGGCGTTGAGCCAAACCAAATGCGCAGCGCGACGCAAGGTAGGTTGCTAAGTGATGGGCATTACAGCGGTGAGTTAAAGGGCGAAAGGTAAACTGGTTATCACATTGGCACAGCTTTTATGACGGGACAAACAAATCGCTCCCTTACGAGACCGAGGTGGCGATGTGCATGGAAAACAGCGCTCCCAAACTTGATGGCATGCGGCTCGCCGTAATCGGCAGCGGCGCTATGGGAGGCGGTTTGGTCAGGGCGTTGGTTAATCATGGAGTGCTTCAAGCCAACCAAATCGCAGCTACCGATGTTGATGAAACAAAGCTCAAGCAGCTCAAGGAGGAAGTTGGTGTTGAAGTTTGCCGAGACAATACCTGGGCTGTGAAAGCATGCGATGTCATCCTGCTCGCTGTTAAACCGCAAGTTGTGCCAGTTGTGCTTGCCGAGATATCGCCCCACCTGTCAAGCGAACGCCATTTGCTCATCTCCATCGCAGCCGGAATAACCATCTCGCAGCTTGAGCGCTCCACACCACCTCGTCTGGCGGTTGTGCGAGTCATGCCGAACACGCCGTGCCTTGTTGGTGCTGGCGTGTGCGCGATTGCCCTCGGAACGCATGCAACCGAAACGCACAGGCAAGTTGTCCATACACTGTTTTCTCCGATGGGGGTCACAATTGATGTGCACGAGGAATGGATGGATGCGATAACTGCAGTGAGCGGGAGCGGACCTGCGTATGTGTTCACCTTCATTGAGGCACTCTCGGATGCTGGAGTAAATGTCGGTTTGCCGAGGGACATGGCGACACGCATTGCCATCCACACGGTTCTTGGCGCTGCGACAATGGCCGCGAAGATGCAAAAGCACACTGCCGAGTTGCGCGAGATGGTTACATCGCCCGGCGGGACAACGATAGCAGCGTTGCACGAATTTGAGAGGCGCGGCTTTCGCGGGATTGTAATGGATGCAGTGCTTGCAGCATTTGAGAGGGCACGCTCACTGTCAAAGGCGACGGGGGCGAAATGAGGCATGCTTGTAGCCAACCTTATCGCGCTGGTTGCAAATGCGCTTACGCTGCTCTTGCTCATCAGGGCTATACTCTCTTGGATTCCGAATGTGAGGGTGCAATGTCACCCATTCACCCAGTTCATCGTCAATGTGACTGAGCCAATGCTTAAGCCGATAAGGAAGCTTGTGCCCACATACCGATATGGGATTGACATATCGCCAGCCATTGCGGTCGTGCTCATATGGATTGTGGCAAAGTTGCTCATAGCGGCACTCACATGGTGATGCCTCGCCACGCAATTGTGGTGGGCGAGATTAATCTGGTTGTTGAGGAAGGGCTGTCTCGCAAATTGTGCGCCTGATAAGGTTGAGGAGGGGTTGATAAGTTTTGGCTGATGGGGGATGAGCGAAAATGCCGATCACGCCTGTGGAGATACTGCACCGAGAGTTTCGCAAAGTGCTTAAAGGCTATGCTATGAGTGAGGTGAAAGCCTTTCACAGGGAGCTTGCAGAATTCGTTGAACAACTCATGCTTGAGAACACACAGCTGAAGCAAGAGGTTGAGAGGTTGCGTGAGCGATTGAACTATTACGAATCGCTTGAGGAGACGCTTCAGAATGCGATCGTGCTCGCACAGCGTGCTGCCGAGGAGACAAAAGAGAGCGCACAGCGTCATGCCGAGTTAATCGTTGACGAAGCGCGAGGGAGAGCACAGCACATAATTGAAGATGCCTCAAAAAGGGCATCGGAGATCAAGCGTGAAATCGCCGAGCTGCAAAATGAGCGCATGCGCATAGCATACGAAATTAAGGGCATGCTTGAAACGATGTTAGCGATGCTCAATGAGCGCATAAAGCGGTGGGAAACGGAGTGTGAAGGCTTACGCAAGCGCGAGCCGAAAGGGAGTGAAGAGCAGGAAGAACCTAAGGAGCCACACGAAGGTGAAATAGAGCCGCCAATACTGTTAGCACATGCCGGTGGTGGACAGGGAACACTAAGGGGGCAAACAGATGATGCACAGCTAAACAATGCGAGTTCAACAAACGCCACATTGAGAGAATCAACATAGGTGCTGCGGTGAGGTTGAAGCGAATGCGGCATGAGTGCACCAAGTTTTGGTGGCAAGCACAACTGTTCATAGCGTTGTTATCATTGCCCCTGCTTGCGATTGCCTTCCAATACCAATCCATCGCCCAAGTGGTTGAACACGCATGTTACGAAGTCGGGGTAAAATTGAGTTTACCACACGGATGGTCACCTGCAAAGGGCAGCCACAGAAAGGGCACTTGCATTTTTGCGAAGGGTAAGGAGGCTTTCTTTTGCTTACTCGTCCCCGAAGTGGAAGCTCAATGGACTGCACACTCATTGCTCTCTAACTTGGTCAAAGAGCTGAAGGAACGCAATCACGGGCTTGACGAAGTCGCTCCGAGGGAGATTTACCCGCACGAAAATGGCTTTGCCATCGTTGCGACGCTCCGCCGTCCACCTGAAGGTGAAGCGCAAATCTTTGTTTGGGCGTCTGCGATCAAGATGGGAAAGAAGCTTATTGCAGCGGTATGCACATCCACGCCCAACATTGCCGATTCAGTGAAGTCTGAGATGCTCGCAATTCTCTGCTCACTTCGTGAGATTGACGCCAGCAAGGAGATCGGCATTCGCCTGCCATTGCCAGAGGGTGAAGTTGTTGTCTCAATCCAACCAAAGGCAAATGAACCACACATCACAAAGCCTATGCGAACAATCCAACCAACCCCAATTCCGCATCGCCATGCGTTTAACTTGTTGGAGTTCAGGCGCATTGCGCTCAACCCAATTGCAATTGAGCCGCAGCACAGTGCTAAGGGGCACAAACTGCCCTCACCTGCGACTTACGGCGAAATCACGCCCGATGAAAGCGGCATCTGCAGGTTGCCATGGCTCGGCATGCAATTTCGCCTGCCAAGCGGTTGGAAGGTTATTCTGGCGCAACAGGTCGCGCCATTGAATGCACCCGCTGGATTTTGCATTGTCGGCGAATCGGAAGGCGGATTCGTGCCAACGCTCTCTGTGAACTTTGTCCCGACTGTTGTTGGACTTGCCTTGTCAAAGGATGCCATTGAAGCGGCAAAGCAGATAGCGCAAACTTTCCTATCGCCACTTAACTGGCGGCAAAGGGAAAAGTGGCAGGAGTTAACTTCGCAGGATGGTAAAGGGGTGATGGGTCTATTTGACATCCCAAGCACAACTGCGACGCCGAAAATGCACACCTTGGTGGCATGCATGTTATTTCCCGGCAGGCAATACGCAGTGCTGTTTGTTGGAACATGCCAATGCGATGGCGATGGCAAGCTGCACGAAGTTTATCAACGCATCATCATGAGCACACACTTTGAAGGAGGTGGCAAGTAAGATGCGAGGGATGAATGCACAATGGTGCTCAGTATGTGCCCTTTTACTCTCCGTGCCTGTGTTGCTGGTATTCCAAGCATGTGCTCTTCCCGGTGTTGAACTCTCAAATGGTGGCTTTGAAAAACTTGATAAAGCTGGCTTCCCGGTTGATTGGGGTTGGTTTTCCTCATCACCTGAGGACGCAACGGTTAAAGTGGTTGAGGACGCATTTGAGGGCAAATATGCGTTGCTCATGGAAGCGAGGAAGCCAATCGTAGTTGGTGTCAACAGGGCATATGCGCCAAGCAAGCCAAATGTGCCAGCGCAAAGCATCGGCGCGATGCTGCCCGTAAAGAGGGGTGCCCTCATCTTCCGATACAAGTTGTTGAGGTGCGAAAGCGACAATGTGCGCGTCTACGCCATACCGATGAAGGCTGACAATTTGGAGGGTGGCGCTGCGAGGGCACAATACATCATCCCGCATTATTTTGCCGGTGACGGAGTTTGGCACATCGGTGTCCTGACATTTGACTTCTCAGGTAGTCCCGAAGTGCACTCAGTTCAGGTTGGATTGCGGATAAATGAGGGCGGAAAACAAGCCCCAGCGGCTGTCATCTTTGACGACATCCGTTTCACTGAGGATGCCGGATGGCACTTATGCCTCGTCTCAATGGACTTGCGTGAGGGCAAAAACGCGGGTATAGAGGGAACATTTGTGATTAAGCTGCATAACTCCGGCGATAAACCGGCACCTGTGAGAGCTTCAGTTGAAGCGCCAAAAAATTTGGAAGTTTTGCAAAAAGAGGCGCCAAAGATGGTTGCACCAGGTGAGTTTGCCGAAGTGGCATTTGACATCAAGGGTATGAGAACCGACGGGATGAAATTGATGGCAAAATGGGGAGCTTATGCCGGGATTGTTGAAAGCGCACCGTTTGTCTGCCGCGCCAAAACGAAATTGCGTCTGTTCAATTTTTCAAACGCGGTTTCCTTCGTTGACAAACCTCTGAAATTGCGCTTGGTGTTAGCTAACGATGGCAGCGCAGTTGCTAAAGGTGTAGCTGTGCGTCTCAATTTGGGCAAAGACCTGACTGTAATTAGCGGTAAAATTGCGGAAGATGTGCCACTCCTCCCGCCGGGTGAGAGGCATATTGAGTGGCAGCTGAGGGCAAAAAGCCCGTGTGTGGCTTCAGCATCTGTTTCGGTAAAATTTGGGGAAAATTGGGAAAAATCTTCGGCTGAAATTGCTGTGACACACCAAATTGATGAACGCCAAAAAGGCACGCTATCAGTTTCGTCAGGTAAGGTCAGGCTATTATTCCCACAAAATCCTTTTGGATATGGTGTTTTTGCCATTGAAGTTCTGGGGAAAACATGGAGGAGAATGGGCTACTCACCGTGCTTGCTAAGCATCTCTTATGAGGACACCAATGGTGTGATTCAAAAACTTTCGGCATTTTCCCGGAATTTTTCCAAACTGCCAAATGGCGGAATATCATTCCCATTAGCTCTGAAAACAGCCAACGGTCTTGAAATTAAAGGAGAGGTCAAAATTGAGCCGGATGGTAATTCCCTCAAGTTTTCCGGCAGGATTTCCCCAAATAAGTCGGTCAAAATTTGCGCCATACACTCCCCAGCAATATTCGTCGGCGATAACCTGTTTGGGACCGAAAAGGACGCAGCACTGCTTCCCGGAATTTACTGGCTACTTCGGGATGAAAAAGTCACTGATACGCTATACAGCGACCCGCCTCACCACTTGCACATTGTCCCGCACCCATACAAACTCACACAACCAATGATGGTTGTTGAGCACCGCGGAGACTATGTCGGATTAATGTGGGATGCCTTGCAAAGCTGGTCAAAGTTGAAGGATGGCTTAACAATATGCCCTCAGCCAGTCTTCATCGTCCCGAACGAGATTATGGGGCAAGAAAACTCGCTGCTTGCTTTAATGGTGCCCAATGTCCCATCATGGGTGAAGGAAAACGAAATGATGGCTCAAAAGCCACTGGTTCTTTCAGCGGGTGAGGAGATTTCGGTTAGCAGTTGGTTAATTGGCGGCTATGGCGGTATACTTGGGGCTTACGACGACTATTTTGCAAAATTTCCCCTTCCGCCGATACCGGAACGCCCATACAGCGATGAGGAAACCTTCAGGCGAAGCAAAGTCAAGGAGCACTCAGACAGATACGGAAGGTTGGCGGTGGGGTTGAGAAATGTTGAAGTTAACGCAATTGAGGCTTCAAGGACGCAGCGTGAAGATGGTTCGTGGGCATTTGCGATTGACCGAGGATGGACATTGGATATGTTGAAGAGATTTGCACCACATCGCCCGCTTGATGACTACGGAAAAGAGGGCGATACAACCATTGGGACTTGCACATTTGTCAATGGCAGAGCGACCGCACTACTGCGATACGCAAGGATGAGCGGCTCGACAATCGCCACAGAACTCGGAATGAAAGCCATAAAATTCATTGATGGGGCATTTATCCGACCGGAGGGCGCACAAACTTGGGAAGTGCCGCTACATTGCCCAGATGTCCTCGCATCAGCAAATGCGATTCATGCCTATCTTGAAGCGTGGCAAATAACGCGCGATAGCTATTGGCTTGAAAGGGCAATATACTGGGCAAAAACTGGGATACCGTTTATTTACCTATGGAATCCGCCAGATAGACCGCAGATGATGCGCTATGCTTCAATTCCGGTGTTCGGAACGAGTTTCTTTACAGCTGCGCCTTGGTTTGGGACGCCAGTTCAGTGGAACGGGCTTGATTATGCCTACGCTTTGCTCAAGCTATCAAAGGCGTTAAAATCGGCATACGGCGATAAAGTCACCTCCACATGGCAAAATGCCACATTTTGGCGCCATATAGCCGAGGGAATAACAGTTTGCGCTATCCAGCAACAGGCTGCGGTCAATCACCCAGACGGAAACTACCCCGATAGCGTCTCTTTGACATATCGTTATGGTCCAAATGACAAGGGAATAATAGGTCCTTACGGAATCGTCCGCAATATCTGGTTATTGCATAATGAGCATGATGATGCATGGGATTATGAGACAATTTTTGCCGAAAAAACACAAATAAGGGTCACGAGCGAGGCTCTAATTGAAACCGTGAAATTTGTTCGGGATACCCTTACAATCACGCTTTCGCAGCCGAAAGGTATAAGTGAAACAACAACTATCGTGGCATGTGTATCTATGCCGAAGGAACTGCGAATAAACGGCAAAAGGATTGAGGAAATTAGCGGGTGCAGTTGGCGATATGACATCAGGCGAAAACTGCTAACAATTAAAACCGCACATGTTTCCGAAAGGCTTTCGGTTGAGGTTATCGGAGTGAAGCCGGAAGTTTACGGACAATTAGGCGTTGTCTGGGAGAAACCAAATTGGGAGTTTGAGTTTGATGCCGATGACTGGGTTCCGGCAAACCACTTGGAGGAATTTTCGGTTAAGGATGGAATTTTGTCGACAAAATCTACAGGCGGTGACCCTTATATGCATGGTCCATCAATTGAAATTGATGCGGCAAAATACCGGACATTATCCCTCAAAATAAGGCTGCAATTTCCGAAAGATGCCTCTCCAATAGGACAACTTTTCTGGATCAGAGAGGATGACAAGAAATGGAGCGAAAGCAAAAGCATAAAATTCCCCCTTCCAATTGATGGCGAGTGGCATGAAATAAGGGTTGATTTATCGCAATCTCCAGAATGGCGCGGCAAAATACTACAAATACGGCTTGACCCAGGCTCTGGCACGGGAATTTTCATTGAAATTGACTACATAAGGCTTGAAGGTTAAGCGGAAGTGATGCTTGATTTAAGTTAGTAATTCCCTTATAAGTTTGTTGACAATTTGTGGGTTGGCTCTTCCTTTTGTAGCACGCATGACTTGACCAACGAAGAATCCTATGACTTTTTCGTCGCCCTTCCTGAATTTTTCCGCTGCATCCGGATTTTCAGCGATTACGCGCTCAATAATTGGACGCAATTGTGCCTCATCTGTGATTTGAACCAAGCCCATCTCATTGACAATAGTTTGCGCATCCTTTCCAGTCCGATACATCTGTTCAAGGACTGACTTGGCAATTCTGCCGCTAATTACGCCTTCATTTATCAACTTCAACATCCCAGCCAGCTGCTCCGGCTTTAATGGGCACTCTTCCCACCCAATCTGGTCGTCGTGGAGCAAACTTTGTATCTCCGTTAACATCCAATTTGCTACGATTTTCGGCTGCTGGAAAATGGAGACACATTTTTCAAAGAAATCGGCGCTCGCCTTGGAAGCGGTTAGCAATTTCGCATCCTGAATTGGCAATCCATATTGCTCAATGAATCTCTGCATTCGCTGCCTCGGAAACTCCGGCAACTGTTTCCTCACATTTTCAAGCCATTCATCGGTGATCACAATCGGCGGTATATCCGGCTCCGGGAAATACCGATAGTCATGAGCTGTCTCTTTGGTTCGCATTGGCTCAGTTATTCGCATTTTTTCATTCCAAAGCATCGTCTGTTGCTGTATCTTTTCGCCGCGCATGAGCAATTGCTGTTGACGCCTTATTTCAGCTTCAACTGCCCCTAAAACAGCCTTGAATGAGTTCAAGTTTTTGATTTCAACACGCGTCCCGAGCTCCTCGCTTCCTGCTGGGCGAAGTGAAACGCTTGCTTCAAACCTGAGCGAACCATGTTCCATCTTGCAATCGCTCACTTCAAGATACAGCAATAATTGGCGCAATGTTACCATAAACTCCTCAAGCTCTTTCAGGGACCTTATCTCCGGTTTTGTGACGATTTCAACGAGTGGGATGCCACTTCGGTTGTAATCAATCAGGCTGAATTCAAAGCCACCCTCCTCACCATGGATGAGCTTTCCTGTATCCTCTTCAATGTGCACATCTGCTATCCCAATTTGCCTTATTTCCCCATTAACTTCAATCTCAAGGTAGCCATCGTGTCCTATGGGCAGCCGCTTCTGCGAAATTTGATAGGCTTTTGGGAGGTCAGGGTAATAGTAATTTTTGCGCTCAAAAATTGTGTGGCGATTTATTTGGCAGTTCAATGCCATAGCCACTTTCAGGGTATACTCAATCGCCCTCTTGTTAACCGTCGGCAAAACTCCGGGAAAACCGAGGCATACTGGGCAAGTTTGCGTGTTTGGTGGAGAGCCAAACTTTGTTGGACAGCTGCAGAACATCTTGCTCTCTGTAAGAAGTTCCGCATGAACTTCAAGCCCAATTACCGGCTCAAAATCCATGCACATCACCCCACAATTTCCCCAAATTTGTGGTTATTTTGCCCCTCACGCTCACCTTATGGGCAACTTTGGCATGATTCCCCGTATTTTGCCAAGAACTGCTGCATATCCTGAGGGGATTTAGCCCACAGGTTTTCCCACCCTTTCGGGCTAAACAATATGCGATCTTCACCAGGTTGTAGAGTAATGAGCTGCCGCGTAAATTTCAAATCCGGTAGCGGTATTTTCTGGCGAATTGTCGTTGTGATCGGTTCGTCTGTTGGATTATTCACCATGAGCCAATATTCGTGGGGCTTCCAATTGGTATGGGCAAAAATTATGGCGATTCTTTCGTCATCGGCTACAATTGGGTGACCAACAATAATGTGCGTATTTTCGGAATAATCTGGGTATAAAGTTGCGAATCCGATACCGCCCTTCGTCACACCAATCGGTTTATAAACATTCTTGCCATTTGTATATCTTCCCTGAGTATAACCCTCAATCTGAAACAGCCCCGCCGACCATCTCGGGTTTAACCCGTGAATTCGCACCGGGAATGGAATATTCAGCCTCTCATTTGGCTTTTTCATATAAATTTCAACCACGCCATCTTGGACTTTAACATCAAGTATGCCAAAATAGCTTAATAGTTTTCCTTGACGCAACTCAAATGGGAATTTTTTGCCCCCACCCATACCCAAGAATTCCCTTATAATTTCGTATCTCCTTCCATTTTTCCCCTCCTCATCCATCGGGTCGTTGAGGATAAGCACACGATACGAATATTTTTCGCCATGTTTGACCTGCTTGCCATTTATAGGCGCGTAAAAGGCAATAGCGCCGTTGAAGTTCAGGTTTAATTTGGGAACATTTACTACAGCTTTCAATGGCTCCCCCAAATTGTAAATGGCAAAGGCATTGGAGGGAGTTTGCGCAAAGAGTGCAGCATACCCTCCACGGTGAATTAAAGTCTCTACGGCTTCTTGTCCCGGCTTGCCGAAGAAAAACTCGGGACGAAAGCTTTCCAAAGTTCCAGACCAAAAGTTTCCATTGCCATCGTTGATGACAACAAATGGCACAGCATGAGCAATTTGACGCATGTTCCCAAGACCGACTCCGAAAAGATAAAGTTGGTTAACCCTCAATGTCTTTTTGAACACAATTTCCCCCTCAAATTCGGCAATTGAGCTGCCCCTCCTTTCGGGGTATGACCAATGCAACTCAGGCGTCGCGCGCACCGGGCGTGATTGAAAACCAGTATGCTTGAGGCGGAATTGAAACAGCGGTGTTTCAACGAGTGGTCCGAGCGTATGCCAAGGATTTACAGATGGGACTTCCTTGGGAGTAGTCCACGCACATTCAGCACTGAATACATAGCCATCTGGGCTCATTATTTCCTCAAAAGGTCGCGCAATATGCGGACGGCGATCCTCAAACTGTTTTCCGATGTCGCTGTCCAAAAACGGCTCAATTCCTTGTGGGTGTATCACAGGGCTAATCCCAGAAGGTCCGCCATCCCAAGTTGCACCAAGCGGGAAATTAGCAGGTGCTGAAGCAGAGAAGAAAAGCGGACCATGCCCAATGCCATAATTCCCGCAATTGTTTATTCTGTCCGAACACCAGACTGGCGAGAATGCCTGATTCCAGCCATAAGCGACATCACTGATTGCAACCCTTCCATTCTCGTCTTCCACCCGCATAACGATGTTTCGCCCATAACCGCAGTTAAGTTCAAGTAATCGCTCAAATTGCTTCCGTCCCTTTGGCAAGAAGCGGTAAAGCAATAAATCTCTGTCGTAAATTTCTATGCTACTCAGACCAACATCAGAGGCTACAGCAATTTTGAGCGGCCATCGGTAATTTGGCGTTACAAACTGCTCTCCACCGTATGTCCAATAGTCACGATTTAATCTTCTCCAATCCAATATGACAGGACCTGTTGAAATATACTGATGTGGTTCGCCACCCGCTCGGAATTTGTATGCTAATCTGTTTGGCACATCGTTCAATGTGCTTGAAAACGCATAATTTATGCCAAATCCTTGCCTGACTCCGGTGGAAAATGCTTCAACCGAGTGAACTATGTTGATAGCAAATGGATTTGGCTGAAGAGCTTGAGCATTCAACTCAATAAATGAATCCCAAAGGTTTTCAATCAGTTTGTTTTCTTCCCAAAACCATACAGCAATGCCGCCGTAAAGACGCACATTCCATGGATAACAACCCGGTGAAGAACGAAAGTTAAAATAGCCAAGCTGATTGTGCTTGCCGGCTATATCGCGCAAAATCCATGTTAACGACGGTATTGGAGCAATGATAAATCTCCCCTTGTCATCAATTGCTTGTTGATGTAAAAGTTTTTTGTTTGGTCCTACAAGGACCGATGGCGGTGGATAATCAAGATTGGCGCCAAAGATAAAGATATTATGCCCTATATTGTCACGCATTGTCCAACCCGGGATAAGCAGAAGCTTTTCCGAGGAATATTTTTTGCACTCGTCCCTTAAGGCTTCAAATTTTTCCGGAGTTAATTTCTCAAAATCCTCAAGGAAGATGGCGAATTGCAAGCCCAATTCTGCTGCCTTTTTGGCATATTCAGCGACAGTATTTCGCCCGCTTGAAAAAGTTGTGCACGCGCCAATGAAACCCTTAAATTGTCTCGGTGGAGCGCCAAATTTTAAGCTATTTTCTTGAGCGCCGGGGTAATCCGCCCATTGGACGATGACACTTTTTGGATCCATCCTATCCTGAGGATGAATTAGCCTATCAGGCGGGCTAATATGCCCTCCAAGAGTTCCCTTTTGCAAAGAAGGTTCGCTGAGCCATCGCAATATGTTGATGAAAAGGCGCTTTAAATCGCTCGGTCTATTGCCCATCCCCTTTTCCCACACAACTTTGTCATACCACCACTTGCTTCCAGCGCGTAGATGGAAATTACTGAACATTCGCATTAGCGCTATTCGCCCGCCATTAAACTCGCGAATAGCCACAAGTATTGGCTCTTTTGTTATTTCCTTCCGCCTATATGGCTCTCCCTTTATTGCCCCTAATTCGCCAAAATGTCCAAAATTTCTGATAAATTCCTCATCTGTCATTGGTCTGGAAAAGGATGTTGGGCTTCCCTTGACAACAACAATCCACTCATTTGAAACTTCAATCGGAGCAGTAAATGGCAATGGATACCATAGACCACGAACACCGTCGCTAACTGGGCTTGGCAAAATTTGCGAAGTAAACGCCATTTCTCTGTCAGATTGAAGTGGCAAGCGCGGGTGCGGCATTTCGGTGCCAGGGTCGTAGAGGAATTCCCTCGGCAATTTTGCCCCGATCTCGGAGAAAAATTCCTGAGGCATCATCCAAGTTGCAGCAAGTGAATTGACATCATCTATAGCGAGGAAAATACCCCCACCAGACCGCAAAAATTCGTTGCATAGCGATTTAAGCCCCTCATATGTTGGCTTTTCATAGGGTTTCATTGGTGCCTGGGGATGCGGGATCTCACGGATGACCAAACAGTTGAAATTTTTGAGCAATTCCCATGTAAGTTGCGAGGCTTCGTCAGTGTAATCAATTTCAAACCCGGCGTTCTCAAGTTCACGCAGTAAATCAAAATCCCAATCACCGGGTGGCCATGCAGCATTTGGCATCAAAATCAAAATTGCCGGCTTTTTGCCCTCTGCCACCGCCAGTTTAAGGAATGCCACCCACGATAGCACTCCAAAGATAAATCCGATTGAAAAAGCCATTAATATTCGCCTAAACATTGCTTACACCTCTTCAATTGCCATCCATTCACTGCCTTTGCTGTTTGAGCATATCTTTTAGCTCATCTACCCACGCATCCACCATCGCCTTAAAGAAGCGCTCTCCATCCTCTTTTGAGGCATTTCTTGCAAGGTTATCTGGGCGTTCGGCATACCAAAATGTTTGCCGTTCAAGTTGACTTAAGTCAACTGCTTCTGGACAAAGATACATCAGTAAACTGGTTTCAAAGCGCCCTGCATGGTCGCCCCGGCATATTTCCTCAGCCTTTGGCAAAATTGATGGCATTACACGAATCCTTCCAAAAACATCACCGTGTTCCTCTGGCGGCTTGTTGCCCCACCACCCTACTCCCATTTCTTGGCGCGTTACTTCAAATGCCAACTCAGATGCGGCTTTTTTAAATGCCAGCGCCTCAGGTCCATCCATACCTTGATGATGAACAATGACGATGATGTTCTTCCAACCCATGAGCAAAAATGACCGCAAAACATCCTTGACAAATGAATAAAATTGATTCCCATCAACATCAACCGTGCCAAGCTCCGGTCCGCTTACAGCCCAACCAGTAGGACCGTAATCAACAGTTGGCGCAATTACTGCGGGAATATGCTCACAAATGGCTTTACACAGCTCTTCAACTACAATCGTGTCCAAGCCAACTGCACAATGAGTGCCATGGCATTCAACACATCCAGCAGGAATTAATAGTGGCAAGTTTCTCTCAATAGCATCCCTGATTTGGTATGGGAGCATCTTCTTCAATAACATGCCGTTTCTCACCCTACTTCTGCTGGACGGGAGCTTGATTCCCGGAATATTCATCAGCTGCTAAAAATGCAGAGCAAAGTTGCACTTTACAAATATCTGAAGAACTGCAGGTGTTCTTTCGGCACATTGCAAGCTTCAAGGAGTTCAATATATTTTTTGTGCAATTTCTCGGCTACATCCTTGTGCTTTTCTATGACATCCCTCTCGCATTTCGGGTCAGTCGGCAAGTGAAATAATCTCGGCTTTATTGGCCCTTTCTCGAGCGTTTTCACGGAGCGCATCACGCTATCAACCATTGCCGTCAAATGTGGTTCTGTGACTCTGTCAACTTGGCTTCCATATATCAAAAGCCATTCTCCGTCGGTTATACTGCTCCTGTTTGTTGGATGCGGCACTTTTACCCCCTTGTGGGAAATCGTTGGTGATGCGACAACAAAATCCCTAATTTTGTCCATTTTCCCATCAATTAATGGTAAAATGGAACGGCTTTGGACAGTTTCAGGAATTGGCACACCAAGCAAGTCAAGTATTGTCGGCATCAAATCAACAAGCGAAACAAGCGCCGAAATCCTCTTTCCACCCTCAATTCCGGGAATGTAAATCAGCAACGGTATATGGGCAACTTCTGGGTAAAGTGGAATAGCCTGCTGATACTTTTCTGTGATAAGCGACTTCCCGATGTAACCATGCTCTCCAAAGTAAAAACCATGATCTGTCGTGAAAATTATGGCTGTATTTTTGAGCAACCCGAGCGACTCAATTCTATCAAACAGGTAGCCAAACCAGTGGTCAACAAGCGTCACTTCTCCGGCGTAAAGTGCGCGGCAATGATTTAACTCCTCTTTTGTCAAATAATCGCACAAATCGTAGCGGGGATAAATTACCTCCTCTCCCTTATAGCCGGGGTCATACAAGTCCACATAGTATTTTGGCGGATCCCAAGGCTCATGTGGGTCAAATGTGTCAACATATAGGAAGAAACGCCTATCATAGTTTCGCTCAAGCCATTTTGCGGCTTCACGCATTGTTCTTGCCACAAAATAGTCCTCTTCAAATTGACGGTATGAAACATTACGAAGATACTGGACGACAGTTGTCCAAGGACTGCGCAATTTCTCGGGTGCACATGGCAACTTGACTTCGGCTGGGTCACTTTTCCAATTATCGTGTTCCTGCCCGCGAATGATCTCCCAAACTTTGAAGCCACGCTGGTAGTTATAGCCCGGCGTGAATGGATGAGGTGTATCGGCAAATAAAGCCGTAATTATGTCCGCTTTATTCAGCGTTTCCTGAAGTGTCACAGTCTCTGGATCAAGTGGCGACCAAGGCTTGTATGTAAATGTATATCGTCCAGTGAGTATATCATGTCGGCATGGAACAGTTGGGAAAGAGCAAATCCAAGCTTGGTCAAATATGAGCGACATTTTGGCAAACCTATCCAGATGCGGTGTATATATCCAGTTGTTACCGTAGCAGCTGACGAAATCTCTCCGAAGTGTATCGGAGATGATTAGAATGACATTGTCAACTCGCTTTTTCACCCCACCGCCTTTCACCTCGCCAGTTGTGGTTTGCGCGTCGGCTTGAATTTGCCCAGCACTTAGCATGCTTAAAGCGGCTATCCCACTTAAGCTCAAAAACTCCCGTCTGTCCATTCTTCATCACCCATCGCTGCATAGACTGTAGCTCATTCATCAGCGTTGGCTCACAGTGGAAATCCTGATTTGCTGAAGAAGATAGCTAAACAAAGGCGAAAATGCTTAACTTATCGGTTAGGGACGAGCTTCACAACAAATGCATCGGAGTCACCGCCAAGCACAGTTTGCAGCGCTTTTGGTGTGACTGGGAAGTCTGGCGATGATGTCCTGCCCACAAGGTAAAGTGACCCATCATAACCCCATGCAAGGCTGCGAATCATTTCATCGCCCTTTCCTCCCAAATAAGTGCAGTAAATAAGGCGTGAGCCATCTGGACTGAATGCTGCCAATACACCGTCCTCTTGTCCGCCACCAAAGGTCTTTTGCAATGCATCGGGTGTCACCGGCAAGTCACGCGCTGTGGTGTTCCCCACGACCCAAATATTGCCTTCACTGTCAGGTGTAGGCATCAGCAAGTTGGTGCTGCCAGAGCCGCCAAGGAGAGCTGTAAATACGAATCGGCTTCCATCCCGAGATAGCTTTGCCAAGAAACCGGCACTCTTCCATGTTAATCGCCCTAAATGGACCCCAATGGTCACTGGAAAGTTTGTCGAACCACAATAACCTGCAACCAAAAAAGTCCCGTCCGGATTCAGCCATGGACGATGCTCTGCAAAGTCCTCTCCATCCCCGCCCAAATAGGTTGCATACAGCATTCTATCAGCATTGGGGCTCAATTTTGCCAAGTAGCAATCCGATTTCCCTCCATGCGTGGGTTGCGCACAGCCGGGTGTCACAGGGAAGTCAGTTGACCTGGTATGCCCGGCAACATAAATGTTGCCTTCGGCATCTAATCTAACACCCATAATGGCATCATCTTCGCCTGTGCCACCAAGTAATGTGCTAAATATCAACCCAGAACCATCGGCTTTGAGCTTGGTAATCAGCGAATCTCGCGGACCTTTGAGACGAGGTTGGATAACTCCAGTGGTAGTCGGGTAGTCGGGTGAATTTGTTGTGCCGACAACGATTACATTGTCGTTTTTATCCAAAGCCAATCCACCACGAGGACTGGCTTCGTTTGAGCCAGCCAGATAAGTGCACCATATTAAACGGCTACAGTCAGGTGTTAGCTTTGCAACGACGATCCCCGTCTTACCAACAAGCTTGCGTTGGAAGGCATTTTGAGTTGTGGGAATGTCAGTTGAGCGCGTCATGGTGGTGAGGACAATGTTGCCAGCCTTATCCAACTCTAATCCGTAAGTGTTGCGTTCTTGCTTTGACCCACCAAAATAAGTGGCGTATATTACCCTCCTCCCGTCAGCATCAAGTCGGCAGATGTAACAATCCCCTCCATACACGCCGGGATGACCAAGAGTCGGGTCATCACCGGCATACTGTTTCTGGAAAGCATTTTCGCTAACTGGCAAATCCTTTGAGGCAACTTGTGCTCCGATTAAAACAGAGGCATCTGGATAAGGGATTACTTCTCGCGCTTCTTCACCGTAGCGACCTCCAAGAAAAGTCGCGTAGGCAATTCTGAATCGCGGTTTGGCAATATCCTGTGACAGGTTCACATAAGTAACTAGCGAAGCCGTAACGAGGAATGCAGCAAGTGAGGCTGCCCTTACAAATTGTGCCCTCTTTTTAACCTCGTCATGCATTTCGGGGTGAGCCCCTTTCAAGGGAGCGAAGCGGACTCCCCGCACAAAATCGCCATCCTTCTTTTACGGCACCCAATTCACAAACACAATCTCCGCACTGCAAAGAATACAACGATATGAAGTGCAATGGAGGATAACAAATCTCGCCCCCACCTTCGCAGACATGCAAATTTTTCAAACTATAATGCAGTATGCTCTAATTCTTGCCCAGCCTATGGCTCGTATTTCACCCACATTGGGCTTGACCAAGCAAGCTGACCATCCTCTTGCTCAATTCGCACATAATACCAACTTGCCCCGGGCTTCATCTCCTTGTCTACCCAATCAAACTTAACCTCCCTCTTCTTCGGCTCAACTGTAAGCACATACTTGAAGTCCTTGATGATGTGCACCTTCGCTATTGGGGCGGTTCCAATGGCGTAAATGCTCAGCTTTAGCGGCTGTCTTACCACAAATTCATCTCCCATCAAATTTTCGCCGCTTGTGACAACAAGCAATATATTGTCCGTCGCAGCATAGCAATGCCGTTTCTTGAACGCATCAAGTATCCCTTTCCTTGACCGTTCCTCAACAAATGCGATGCCATAGCTTATGTGTGTGCTTATGTGGTCGGATGAGGACTGATATCCAAACTTGATACCTTTCTTGAACGCCTCCCAAACGAAGCCAGCAGGTTGCCAACCGCCAATTGAGTCCTCAGGTCTTGTTGCGCTCCTCGGAGCACCACTATACTCATAATTTTGCCTGCAGCCCTGATAAATCTCAACAATCGGTTCGTAAACTTGGTCATTGTCACGCCAGTCGGTGCCCATATCCGTTGCAGATGTGTGCATTGCGCATATGCCATCAAATGCCTTAAGGTATCGGTAAAGCATTTTGGTGTCAGGCGCGCCAGTCTCCGGTGTCCCTTTGATGTCCGGGTGGCGTGGAAGCGTCCTTATGCCACGCTGTGCAAACATGACATTGCGATGCCCGCTCGGATAAACGACACTTCGCTCATATGTGAACATCGGGACAAACACCGGCGGATGATGGAATATGTCCGTCGTCTTCTGCGTTATCCACCAAGGGTATTCTCTCCCACCACCGTTGTCATGGTCACCACACCCAATCCAGTCCAAGTCTGCCGCATCTAAGGCATATCGCCACATGTCCTCAAGTGCTCCATCACCACCACCATCAGCGGATATTTCCGTGTGCCTGTGGAACTCGCCTCGCATGAGCGTGTAAGTCCTGCCACCAATGGTGAGTTTGAACGCTCTCAAACGGGCAATGTCTTGCTTCTCCTCCGGATGGACCAACTTAACATCCTTCGGGAATTCAAACGGTGGCGTTGTAGCCAACTTGGGCTCGCTTGGTGAGGGAAATCTTATCGCGGCAAGATAGAGGGCATTATTCGCAAGCGCTGGTGGTCCAGCATACTTGTATCGCCCATCACCGCTGTAAGCGATAAGCAGCTCGCCGGATGGAAGGGTAGTTAATGATGGTCGGTTGTCAAGCAAGTTGTCGGAGAAAATGACCGGTATTGCATTCGTCCACCCACCGCCATCATAGCTTGTCAGGAACGATTGCCAATATGTCCCGACCGGACCTCGCCATCCCATCCTTCGCCTGAACGATAGCCAAACTCTGCCGTTTGAGTCAACGCAAAGGCGAGGGTAGCTCAAAAAGTTGCGCATGCCTTTAGGCATGGCTTCAGCTGGATCCGTTGCAGTGAATTGAGGTTGCCCATCAACATAACATGCGACTCGCACCATTGGCGGACCGACATAAAGTTGCGTTCCGGGCGATTGCTTGCCGTAGTATGCTCCCATGTCCTTACCCCAATTCACAGAGCGCATCTCCCACGCAATCCAAACTCGCCCTTTTGGATCACAGGCTATAGCAGGGCTTGCCTCAAATGCAGGCGAGTTAGTCACATTTATGACGCGCCCACCATCCGGAGATGTTTCCTTGAACATCCAGAGCTTGACATCATAGTCTCCGGTTTCGTATGTGTCAAATGCAACATAGATGTTACCTTTCCCATCGGCTGCCATCGCCGGCGACCACTCATTTGCGCCCTTTGCGCCAACCTGTATCGGTGTTCCCCTTGTGCCCTCCTGCAAACGCATCGCCATGATCTGAAAGTCACCATCTCGCCAACCCTGCCATGCAATCCACACATCTCCTGATACCGGCGATGTAACAGCGCACACATTTATGTCGGCACCGGGATTGTCAGTCAACCTCTCAACTTGCGACCATATCCCCTTCTTCAAATCAAAGCGCCTGCACATAAGTTCCCAATTGCCCTTTATGTTCTCGCTCCAAATGACCCACGCAATTCCTCTCCCATCAATAGCTACAGCCGGACGCCAAACATCTAAGCCCTCATTAGTGACTGGTTGTGGCTGTGCCCACTCATTCCCATCAAACCATGTGAGCATAACCCTGTCTCCGCCATCAGTTGGACGAAATGCCGAGTAGTCAATCGGTATGCCTTGCTCATCCGTTGGGAGGCTTTTGATGTCAATCGGGGTTGGCGGACCAAAGTGGTCATGCTCAACATAAACGACTACTGTGCCATACTTTGAGGAAGCAATTGATGGGTAATCCTCTTCTCGCTCAGTATCAGCAAGCTTTGTCGGACATGGCACAAGTTCAGCCTGAGCTTGCCCGTTGAGGAAGAACAGCGGTCTACCATAAGACAGCTCACCAAGCGTGAACGAGAAATCGCCTTTATCGGTGCTCACTTCAATTCGCGCCGCAGGCGGCGCATCCAATACGAGCACGATGCCATTCTCGGTCATGGCAAGTTGCTGGCGAGTGCCGGCTTGAACTTGCCTTGTATTCAGCTTGAATGTGCCATCCGGATTGACGACATCACCAACACCAGTTCGCCACGGCTCCGAGCTTATGAGCTTACCCTCAGAGAGCTTAAACGAACCAGTCCAAACTGACGGTTGCTCATCTCGCAACCCGAGCAATATTCGCACAGCTTGTGCGTTCAGGTTCATTTTGACATTGCCCAACGGCGCATATTGCCTTATGCTTGCAGCACCAGCTTGAAGCCTCCGTGCACCAGCTACTTTTTCTCTCGGGCGTTCCCTCTGCCCAAAATAAAAACTCGCCAACAGCGTGCCAGAGAAGAACGCAATCAACACCGCCGTCAAGACTTTCCCATCCCGCATCCCACATCACCCCACGGTGCTATCTCCAACGAGCTTCGTCAAAGTAATTATAGCACATATCCGAGATGCGATTTGGATGAGCTAACCTTGAAGCTCAAGGGTATACGAGCATTGCGCAAATGCCTCATCATGCCTGCAGCGCATAGGGTGATGTGATATGGCTGAGCGCTCAGATGTTAACAATGGCTTCGTTACCATTGATGGTTCCTACGGCGAGGGTGGCGGTCAAATACTTCGCACAAGCTTGGCGCTATCAGCACTGACTCAAAAGCCAGTGCGCATTGAACGCATAAGGGCTGGAAGAAGCCGTCCCGGGCTTCGCCCACAGCATCTGACCGGTGTTAAAGTGGCACAGGCAATCTCTGATGCCGAAGTCAAAGGCGCACAAGTTGATAGCATGGTGCTTTCCTTCGTCCCGAAGGGATTGCGCGGTGGCGACTTCACATTTGATGTTTCCGAGGATAGACCGAGCGCCGGCTCAATGACGCTCATCTTCCAAACAGCCCTTCCAGCCCTCTTCTTTGCCGAACGGAAATCAACACTGCGCATCATTCGCGGTGGGACGCATGTCCCAATGAGCCCGCCAGCGGAATACATCCAACGCGTGTTCCTACCAACGCTGACTCTCATGGGCGCATCAGCATCGTTTGAAGTTAAGCGAGCCGGATGGTATCCAAAGGGTGGTGGTGAAGCGCGTTGTGAGGTGATACCAGTTCAATCCATTTCGCCGATTGAAATTGTTGAGCGGGGCAATATGAGACAAGTCACAATCGTCAGCGCCATATCAAACCTAAAGCGCTCAATCGCAGAGAGACAAGCCAACCAAGCGTTCAAACGGCTGGTTGAGTTGGGCATACCAAAAGGCTCGATTAAGATTGAAATTGTTGAGCTGCCATCAATCGGACAAGGGACGATGCTCTTCCTGCTCGCCGAATTTGAAAACGCTATCGCTGGCTTCTCATCGCTCGGCGAAATTGGGAAGCCAGCTGAGAGGGTCGCAGATGAAGCCGCCGATGAGCTCACATCGTATCTGCAGAGCGGTGCCCCAATTGATGCGAGGCTGTGCGACCAACTTGTGCTTTACATGGCTTTGGCTAACGGGCGCTCGTGCATTCGGACCGAAAAACTAACAATGCACGCCCACACAAACATGTGGGTGATTGAGCACTTCATGCCGGTCAAATTTGAGGTCAAGGGAAATATCGGCGAGCCTGCCACAATATGCGTTGATGGCATCGGCATGAAAGCGAAATAACCTTCCACCGATATACACATACACGGTCACAGTGTTATCTCCACTCAATTCGTAATCAACGACAATCTCGCCACCGCCCTTTGCCTCCTCTGACAACAGAAACTACTTCCATCAACACGGAACAACATTAAGCACCCCTACAGGTTGAAAGGGATATTTGCGAGTGGATTGTCATCAGCTACTCTGGACATCTGAAACTATGGCGGAGTAGTGCAGCATGGTCCTGGACGAATCTGCTTTCCCCACTGCGCAGCAATTGTTTCTGCACTATACCACTTCACATGCCCGTCCAC
>Ga0209080_1000138_pt1 | contig 55978 bp, 65 predicted proteins | sample JNZ110809AmetaG_FD_184123 | JGI IMG/M metagenome (GOLD analysis project Ga0209080, IMG submission 184123) | Hot spring microbial communities from Jinze hot spring, China to study Microbial Dark Matter (Phase II) - JNZ 110809A (SPAdes) (version 3) ...
CCGAATGGTGCTGGTAAAACTACTACTCTTAGAATAATAGCTACGCTTATTAAGCCTACATCCGGCTCGGTTAGAGTTCTAGGCTTCGATGTAGTAGAGCATGCTGAGAGTGTTAGAGGTTTGATAAGCTATCTACCTGAAGAAGCTGGTGTATACGGTAATCTTACAGGCTATGAATATCTTAGATTTGTAGCAGAGGTGTATGCTAAGAGTGAGGATGAAGCTAGATCGATGATCGAGGAAGCTCTCGATATATCTGGTTTAGGCTCTAGGATTAGGGATAGAGTTAAAAGCTATAGTAAGGGTATGCAGCGTAGACTTCAAGTTGCTAGAACATTGATGGTTAAACCTAGAGTAGCTATCCTAGATGAGCCTACGAGTGGTTTAGATGTATATCATGCGCATTATATAAGGGGATGTATACGTAGGTATGTAGATGAGTATGGGTTGACAGTGCTTATATCGAGTCATAATATGCTTGAGATAGAGTATCTATGCGATCGTATCCTACTCATACATAAGGGTAGAGGTATAGATGAAGGGCCGCCTAGATTATTGAAGGAGAAGTACTCCTCCAGTAATATGGAGGAGGTTTTCCTTAAAGCGGTTGGTTTAGCATGAACCCTCTGAAAGCTCTGGTAGTTAAAGAGTTTAAGGATCTATTAAGAGACCCCCAGATACTTCTAGGTATACTACTAGCCCCAATCCTTATGCTAGGTATAATGGGTAGTATACTATCGACAGCGTTTACATCGGTTAGAGAAGCTGTAGCTGGTAGGATATCTCTAGCAGTATTAGATCTAGATGGAGGTGTTTACGCATCGTATCTAATCGATATGTTGAGATCTATGAATGCCTCGATCTATACCGTAAAATCTAGGAGTATAAGTGAAGCTATACTCGAAGCTTCATCTAGAGATTTGAACATCCTCCTCATAATACCTGAAGGATTTAGCAGTAATATAACTATAGGTGTGAAAGCTAGGCTTCAAGTATACTCTGTTATCGAAGGCTTCTCCCTCCTATCGACGATACCGTCATCAGCTATCCAAGCATACATCGCTACCTATAGAGATATACTAGTATACAGTTTATTGGGGAGGGTAGCACCGGATATAGATCCAAGCTTCATATTAAACCCTGTAAGCTTAGATGAATATACGGTTATACAGGGATCCACCGTGAAGGCTCCCCCATCGATTATATTCCAGAGATTATTCAGTCAGAGTCTTATGCTACCATTCTCTATGTTCATGGTGGTGATAGTAGCTATGCAGATAGCTGCTACTAGTATGGCTAAAGAGAAGGAGGGGAAGACTTTAGAAATCCTGTTAACACTACCTATTAAACGTGTACATATACTTATGGGTAAGCTCGCAGGCTCTATACTCATAGCTATAATAGGTTCAGTTTCCTATCTATCCGGGTTCACCATATATATGAGCTCCTTCTCTCTCATACCTCAGGAGGGTTTAGCAGGGTTAGGTATACCGGTAGAATATGTTAAGATCGTGGAGATACCGGTTCAAGGATATATAGTTATGGGTATCCTACTAATCCTATCACTCATAGCTCTTCTCTCGATAGCTATAGGTTTATCAGCTCTAGCAGATGATGTTAGAAGTGCTCAAAGCCTACTAGGTATAGTATTCATACCTTTGATAATACCGTTCTTATTCACGATATTTACAGATGTAAATTCCCTACCGATAGCTCTAAGAATACTAGTGTATGCTATACCCTTATCATATCCCATCCTATCAGTAAACTCCATCCTCTCCGGAGATTACCTCACCCCGATCCTAGGTATAATCTACCTAGCCATTTTCACCTTATCCACCCTATACGTATCTGCATGGTTCTTCGAAAGCGAGAAGATACTTACAGCTAAGATTAGATTTATGAAGAAACCTAGAGTTACTGAATAATGTATGAAGGGTTAGATTTATCGGAGAGTATCGAAGCTAGGTATGACCTCAGCTATCGTAAACCCGAGTTTCGAAGATATTATCGAGCTATTCAGGAAGAGTCTAGCTGAGGGTATGGTTTTAATCCTAGTAGGGGAGTGTAGTGTAGAGTATAGGGGTAGAGGAGTTGCAAGCCTAGAATCTGGATCGCGTATAATCATAGCTAAACCAGATGGTACACTTCTTATACATGCTGCAACTAGTGTAGAACCTGTAAACTGGCAGCCTCCAGGATCGAAGCTGGAGGTGTATATAGATGATGAGAATCTAGTACTATCATCTACTAGGAGATCTCCGTATGAGAGAGTGGTAGCACGCTTTACATCAGTATCGCTGGTAGCAGTATCTAGACTTGAAGGTAAACCTAGGTTTAGAGTAGAGATAGGGGAGGAAGCGATACGTGAAGCTATATTAGCAGAACCTGGGTTGATAGAGGATGGGTTTAAACCTGTATCTATAGAGAAGCCTGTAGAATCAGGCTTCGTAGATCTATACGGTCTAGATAGGTATGGAAGACTCGTAGTAGTAGAGCTTAAGAGAGTGAAGGCGGATCTAGAAGCTGTAGAACAGCTTAAAGCATATATAGAATCTCTTAGAGATAGGTATGGATCTATGAGGGGTATACTCGCAGCCCCATCGATAACGTATAAAGCGTATATGAGGTTGAAGGAGCTTGGATTAGAGTATAGGAGGATAGATATAGCTAGATGCATAGAGATACTAGCATCTAGGAAGGGTCAGCAGAGGAGGCTAGGAGAATACTATAGCGGTTAGATAGTATTAATGGTAGATTCTATAGGATAAGCTTGATGAGTATGTATCGTAAAGGTTAAATCGTAGGAGGGGGGTAGGATATCGGTAGAGGAGAGGGGCCCGTAGCGCAGTCAGGATAGCGCGGCAGCCTCCTAAGCTGTCGGTCGTGGGTTCGAATCCCACCGGGCCCGTCTAGATTATCGATCTACTATACTCGAGGACCCCCTCGGGTTTTTCCATAGTTTCCGTTATGGTCCCCCTCCATATCCTATCCATAGATCTCTCTATCTCAGTTAGATTTGAATATCGTAGTAACTGTTTTCTCTATACCTGGTTCTAGGATTGCTGTTAGTGTACGCATGAAGTTGTTAACTTGGTTACCGATAGTGAATATTACGTAGCCTGTATCTCTAGCTTCCTGTATGATCTGTTCTATACTCTTAGTAGAATCTGGTAGGATTCTAGATACTTCCCTAACCCTTCCTTTAACCCTCCTGTACACGTAGTCTGCTCCGAATCCTACCAGGTATATCCTCCCCACCCTATCTAGATCTATGTTATCGAAGAATTCGGTAAAGCTGATAGTTCTACTAGGTCTATCAGATCTAAAGTATGCTACCAGCATGAAACCTCTACTCGGATACCTATCCATCATATATTTCAAAACTATAGAAGTGCTATCGATATCGTTAAGCTTAGCTCCTGGAAACCATGATACACCTATACTAGATTCTCTAAGAGTGAAATGCTTCAATATAGATTCCAAAGCCTCCCCCTCCTCATACGGCTTCATAGAATCCAAACCCAACCTATCCATAATCCTACTAGCTATGAAAACCAGCTCTACACCTGGAAGCCCCCTCACAGCTTCAGGTACCTCCACTACATCGAATAAAGCACCCACACCCCTAGCATACCTTTCAAGAATACTATTAAGCTCCACCCTCTGCTCCCCACACACAACGATAGATGCTCTACTAAACCCCCTACCCAAACTCCTAGCTACAGATCTAAGATCCCAGCCTAAGCTATCCCCATGATCCCTCCTAACATTAGTTACAACGATAATATGAGGCTTAACCAGAAGCTCGTTAACAACCCTTATAGTATAGGGGGTTATAGCCTGATTCTCGACTATCATAGCATCAAACGGGAAATACTTATAGAACTCACAGATATTCTCATCGAGAGATATAGGGAACCCCTCCATCCTAGGAATAGGATAGAAGACACCATCCTTTATCGAGAACGGGTTCTCCCCAGTAACCTTCCCATAAGTAGTAAACCCCCTACTCCTAAACAACCTCTCCAACAACACAACTAAGCTAGACTTACCTCTAACACCGTTAACAGCTATCCTCACTCTAACACTATCCAAGAGACACGTATAGTTAAACCTCATCCAGATAGATCTCAGCATACCGATCACAGATTCAATAATAGATAACCTAAGCCTAGTAGAGTAAGATACTTAGCTAGAGTTAACATAAAGGTTCTAGAAAACCTCCTCTCATAGTGGATATTATAAGCTACGATCCCGGGAACTATAGATATAACGAAGAAACGTTCGAAACCTAGAAGAAACATCGATGGAATAGTCACTACTATACAGAAAGCTACGACAGCTAGGAAAAGCCTCCTACCATAAAGCAGGAACCCCCTATACATAATCTCAGCAGCTATATAGCAGACGGATACGATAAACCAGAGGAGAAGACCAAACGATGGATATAGAAGAGTATACACAGCTATCAGAGGAATCGTAACAATACCACCAGATCTATCACCCTCCACACTGTAAATCACCCACTCTAATATGAGGCCGACGATAACTAGGAGAGCGTAAACAACCTCTATACTCATCGAAACCACAACTTCTAAGATGCTAATTCACTAAAATTTAAACATTACTGTAAGCAGATCTAAACCAAAAGATAAATCATACACTTCTATAGAAGCATAACTAATCCAGCAATAATAGAATCTGCTACGATCCTATAGATAGACTACAACCACCAGCAGCTAGAGGAAATAAAAGTATTCTATCCCCATCGCTAAGCTTCAAATCGAGATCCCAGACAATCCTACCGTTAACAGCTATCCTAACCTCCCCTCTAATAAACGCATCTAGTAGAGATCTAGCTATATCCACCTCAAGCCATGAGGATAACCTCTTCAAAAACAGATCCCTAAGATCATCCCCCTCACAGACTTCAACCCATAGCCACCCCCTCCCGATCTTCCTAGCTAGATAACCTATAAACTCTACGAAAACCTTCATAACATCCACCGAGGGGTTAAAGAAATAGGATGATAAACGTATAGCTAAACCTATAACCTCCCAATCTTCTCAAGCTCATCAGCAACATATCCGAGGCCAAGCTCCTCAAGCCTCACCCTAGTAGGTATACCAGTCCTAGAATCCCAACCCCTAGCCGAGTAGTAGTCATCTAAAAGCCTATCCAACTCGAATACCTGACCCCTAGCAGGCTGCCTCGGAAACGGAGTCTTCAGAAACCTCTCAGGCAGCCAATCATCCCTCCTAGAGAATCCATCCCTAACGTTAAAAGCCCTCTCGATATTATACACCCTCTCACCTATAATCCATAGATAACCAGGATTCCTAAACTCCTCTACACCAGTAGCAGCATAGAGGATGGAGCCTATCCACCCCATAGTCCTATCAACACTACCATAACCAACAGTCTGGACAAGCTCTGCGAAAGCACACCAGCCAGCTGCTTCATAAGCTGCAACCTGATCCTGCACAATCTTAGCTAGCAAACCCTTCCCCTCTGTAGATAGGGGATCAACCCTCTCCGGTCTACCTAGAATCTCATACTTATTCCACCCGATCATATGGCTCCCACCTATATTAGATGTAGCATAACTTAACCCATGAGCTTTAGCAGCTCTAGGATCATAGGCGGGGAGCTCTAGACCCTTACTATGCATAGCATACCTCTCAGCACCCCTACCTATAATCTCAGCAGCTCTAGCAACACCCTCAGCAAGTATATCACCAAAACCCTCCCTAAGAGCTATCTTCCTAACAAGCTCAACAACAACATCGCCATCACCCCATCTAAGCCTCAAACCATCAGTCTCCCTCTCAGTTATTATACCCTTCTCATAAAGCTCCATAGCGAACGCTACTATAGCACCAGCAGATATAGTATCAAGCCCATACCTATCGCATAGCATATTAGCATAAGCTATAGCTTCTAGATTCGTAACACCACAAGTCGATCCGAAACTCCAGTGAGTCTCATACTCTGGGAAATCCCATACCAAACCTGCATAAGGACCCATAGTCAACTTCCACTTCTTACCACAAGCGATCATACATGCGAAACAGCCGTAATGCTTAACTATATACCTCTCAAGTACCTCAGGCCTCCAAACCTCAACATTCTCCAACTCCACATTCTTAAAGTTATACGTCGGATTATGACCTAGAGTATAGAACTCGTATACAACAGAGTTCGTACCAAGCCTATGGAATGCATCGAATAACGGGCTCCTCCTATAAACATCCACCTGCTCCTCGACAAGCTCCTTGAATAAATCTGGATCGAATAGCTCAGGCCTCCCACTACCCTTTACGACTATAGCTTTAAGATTCTTAGAACCCCATACAGCTCCACCACCACCCCTACCAGGAGTCCTATAATCCTCAGTTACAAGGCAGGCAATCCTAACAAGCCTCTCACCAGCAGGTCCTATAACAAGCATCCTAGCATTCCTATCAGTCTCCTCTCTAAGAATCTCAGCAGCGCCATCCACGGTAGCCCCCCATACATGATCAGCATCCCTAAACTCGACATCATCATCACATATCCATACATACACAGGCTTCTCAGCCCTACCCTCTATTATTATAGCATCATAACCCGCAAACTTAACTTCAGCAGCGAAGAATCCTCCACCAGTAGATCTAAAATATCCATCAGTCAGAGGGGATTTAAACATAGCGAATAACCTATGAAAACTCTGAGCAGAAGTACCTGTAAGCGGGCTGAAGGATAAAACCATCTTATTCTCAGGGCATAGAGGATCGATACCAGGCTTAACCTCATCCCACAATATCTTAGCTCCAAAACCCCTAGCACCTATGAAATCCCTAGCCAGATCGTATCCAGTTTCAGATTTAACAGCAACCCTACGAGTTAAATCTAATCTGAGAATCCTACCAGCATAACCGTAAAGCCTCCTAGACATAGAAACACCTCTACCAATATACTCCAATACATAATTTATATATTTTACGGTATACCATAGATAACGATTATCAAACAAGGTTTCAGATGACTCCCAACATCCTCACCATATCAGAAGATACTATACAACACTCATCATCAACCCTAGAATATAGAAACCCAGTCATAGAGATAAACATTTAGATCAAACAATTAAGGCTGATCACTTAAGATCATGAACCATGTATAAGATGGATAATATAGTAGATCCACAGCCCAGGCTAGGTATGATAGATAATCCAGCACTAGAATAATCTAGATAAACTCTAAATTTCAAAATAATTAACAAAGTTACAATAATCAAGAATAAACCAAAATATGTGAAATCTAACAATCCTAGTTTTATGTAAAATATAGCTAAAGTATAGCGATGGATTCATCCAAGCTTCAGAAATTACGATGCTAACCCTACCATCAAGGATTGGATCGAAGCACACGTTAATCAAGACCATAGATATTGAGGATAGATATTCAACGAATAATCGATGATAGAAGCTACTTGAGAATAGAGAAACTATCTCCTAATTCGAGAATAATAGTGTATAACCACCATAAACCTAGATATTGGAGAGCAACAACTTTATTACAGTTAGAAATCACTATGTATAGGGTTAAGGGATGTCTGGTATAGAAGCAGGTTTAGCGATGATATTGATGGATCGTCTTCGAAATCGTATACTAGAACTTTCAACTCCTAGAGCTGATCGTATATTCATCCGTATAGATCGGGAAGATCTTAGAGAAGCGGTGAAGCTCCTAGTAGACGAGGGGTTTACACATCTATCAGCTATAACAGCGCTTAAAGTAGGGGATAGTATAGAAATCCTCTACCATTTAAGCAGGAATAACATCATGGTAACCCTACGTATCACACTACCTCAAAACGATCATACCATACCTACGATAACTGATATCATCCCAGGAGCCATGCTACATGAGCAGGAAGTTCACGATCTATTCGGAGTAGAGTTTAACGGGCATCCAGACTTGAAGCCGCTTATCCTACCTGACGATTGGTCTAAGGATACTCATCCGATGTGGAGAAGGAGATGAAAGGGGTCGTAATCTGTATAAGAATAGCTTAAAAGCTTAAATTCCTAGATACATTTCCTTAATTTGCTGGTTTAGCTAGAGTGGGAGACGATGTTATCTCCATCAAGCACGGCTATACTTGCTATGCTTATACCATCTACAGTAGCTCTACTATCGTATATCATTGCTAGATTGTTGAAGACTGGTGTAAGCATAGCTAAAGCCGTCTGTATCCTAGCATCCTATCTCTCCCTCCTCCTCATCTCCACACTGATCCCTGTCGTTCGCTATGATATAATCAGAGTAAGCCTCATCCCTATCCACCTACCGATCGGCGTTATAAACATAGGTTTATACATAGATTGCCTATCCCTCATCCCAGCTCTCATATCCTCACTATTCACAGCACTAGCTCTCACCTACAACATACACTATCTCTCACCATACAATAGAGCATATAAGGTTGGCTGGGAGTTTAATAGGTCATACCCCTTTATCCTCATATTCAATAGCGCTATGCTTGCTATGCTTTTCTCAGATAATCTCCTAACCCTCCTAATATTCTGGGAGTTGATCAGCTTATGCTCATATATACTTATATCCTTTTGGAGTGAAAGCGACCTCTCCATATCTGCTGCTATGAAGGCTTTGATAATGACGCATATAGGCGGCTTAACGCTATTAGTAGCATCGATCATCATCCACTCGGTTACCGGGACGCTGGAAATTCAAGTAGTTGGTCAAAGGATAGCTGTGAACGATCCGATAACTCATATTATCCTCCTACTCCTCATAATCACAGCATTACCTAAGATGGTGTTATTCCCACTCCACACATGGCTACCGGATGCGACTATCGCACCTACATCAACCATACTTGTCTTCCATGAGGGTGGAAGCCTAGCTGGCATATATATCATCATTCGCTTCTTCTCAAACATACTCCACACCCATACATCATCCACCATCACATCCCTGATCCACCCGATATTCGGGAGCATAAATTTATGGGGCTTCATCACATCGCTTATCGGTTCACTCACACTGGTTATCGGAGTCTTAAACGCTCTTATCGAAAGCGATTTAAAGAGAATAGTTGCCTACACCACCATATCCGGGCTAGGCTATATAGCTATAGCCGTAGGCCTAGCTACCCCCCTAGGCATTGTCGCAGCCCTATTCCTAATGATATCGCATGCATTCACATCTGGTCTACTCTTCCTCTGTGCAGGTGCGGTAGTTTACGCAACAGGAAGATATAATATAAACGATATCGAGGGGCTCTATCAACTAATGCCTATAACAACACTATACTGTCTGATAGGCGTTCTATCGATGTCGACGATACCCTTATTCAGCGATTTTGCAGGGAAATACCTGGTTTTCAACGCTATAATCGAAGCTAAAGCTTCATTCTTCATAATCATAGCTTTTCTAGGCTGCATCCTTAATGCTGCAGCTGCGGTAAGGATGTTCTACTCAGTTTTCATACGTAGAACTGCTAAACCCCCCCTCAGGTTAACTATTAGAAACCCTACTATTCTAATGATCCTCCCGATGACAATCCTCTCTACAGCTATAATGGTATTCGGTATCGCTCCAGCAGCTCTACTAGACCTACTCGTTATACCAGCTGTAAAACAGCTGCTCGGAGATCTCTCGATCAATATGACTCTGCAACAGGGGGTTATCGAGACTACACTCGGCTTCTGGAACCCGACTACCACATCAATATCCATAGCGATCCTCCTCGCACTATCCATTTCGATAATACTCTACTCTAGGAAAGCAGCACTAGCTCATAGAGCGGCGATTAGCGAAGAAGCTGTTAAACCATTCATTTGCGGAGAAGATTCGGGTATCCTAGATAATCCTCAAGCTCACCATTTCTACCATGTTCTAGCTGAGGTTTTAAGAACCGGTAGCCTACGCAGTATACTAGATATCGATAGAGCATACTATTCACTCTCAACGATATTCTTCAAATTAACAGAGAGGATGCGATGCTTTGATATACGGCAGAACTATTTCTACGCTATTCTATCCTTCACTCTAGGAGCGTTAATCATAACGGTGTTAGCGGTTTTGGTGGGATAGATCATGGAAGCCCCATCCCTTCTAACTCTAGTTATCGCAGCGTTCATCACAGCTTTAGGATGCTTTACTGATATTACACGCAGAACGATAATGCTTCTCTCCATCCAAGCTATAGCTATAGGCTCAGCTACGCTCGCCCGTTGTCTAATCGATCTAGTAATAGGATTGAATATCGAAGCTCTAATACACTTCTTCGCTGCTTTTGCAGAATGGTTTTCAGCAGCGGTTGTAGCACCTTTAATCCTCTACTGGGGGGTTACGAAGACTGAGAATATAGCTGATAAACCTTTAATCGAAGCTAGGAAGCTAGCTACGCTAATCATATCGATATCTATACTCTATATCCTATGGATTCTTCAATCTCAGATGCTGCGAGAAGGGAGAATTATAACCCTATCCTTCTGTATACTTATGTTCTCCTTCTCAACCCTCCTCATGATCACTAGGCGTGATGCATTTAAAATCCTCGCTGGGCTAAACATGGCTGAAAACTCCCTTTTCCCATTACTAGCAGAAATACCGATAACGCTTGTCCCATTCATCCTTACACTAATGATATTCGTAACGGCTATGGGGACATATGTGATTATCGAAGCTTATCGAGATCACGGTACGATACTAGTCGACAGATGGAGGTGGCTGAAAGAATAATGTACTCCCTACTTCCACTCCTAACATTAATAGTACCCCTCTTCACCGGTATCCTATGCCTCTTCACATGCCTATTCAAATTCCTAGAGGAGTTTTCGAGAAAGACTGCTAAAATGCTGCTATTAATCAGTGCTGTTCTAAGCTTAGCTACACCATTAGCGATGATCCCGTACTGTGTTATAGGTGAAGTTCTAGAGACTACAGGGCTTGGTCTAAGAGCAGATTCTTCAAATATCGCTGCACTAGTGAGTACAGCTATACTATTCCTCCTAGTCTCGATCTACAATATGAGTGCTGAGAAGGGTGGCCGACTCAAGCCTGGAGTATACAACTTCTTCCTTCTACTATTCCTATGCTGCATGTTTGGATTACTGCTATCCTACGACCTATTCGGTATATTCCTATTCGTAGAGATGGTTATCGGTGTATCGATAATACTCGTCGCTCATAATCCAATCAAGGATTCGACAGAAGCAGCCTTCAAGTATCTAATCATAACAGCTATAAGCGCGTTATTTGTCTTGATCGGTGTTTTAACAATATACGTCTTAACTGGTGAATCGAATATCCTACATCTACTCGGTAATATAGAGAAGAGGATGATACTAGCTGAAAACCCACCTCTACTAATGTTTATAGTAGCCTGTTTCATAGTAGGGCTAGGTGCAGATATCGGGCTCGCCCCATTCCACGGCTGGCTACCAGATACCCTCCCAGCATCTACGATAATAATTAACGGTTTCACAGCTATAGAGCCGATCCCCCTAATCCTAGCACTCTACAGGCTAGTCGCTCCACTCTACGAAATCTACCCGTCTAGTATTATAGTAGCTTTAATGCTCGGAACAGGATTGGTATCTATAATCTTCGGAGCTCTTATGGCATACTCTCAGAGAGACTTTTTCAGAATGTTCGCCTATTGTAGCATAGATGAGTATGGGCACTCCCTCTTCGCCCTAAGCCTACTCTCACCTTCAGATTCACAGATCTTTATAATCGGGCAATTCTACCTGATAAATAGCACACTAGCAAAAACCGGGTTAATACTGAGTCTAGGTTCAGTCTACTTTAATACTGGAGGCTCGAATATGGATTTCCTCGGCGGTCTTCTTGAAAAAATGAATAAAACAGCGTTAAGCTATATAGTATGCGCCCTATCTATAATAGGCATCCCACCGATGAGCGGATTCTATGCGAAGCTACTCCTTATAAACGCATCCTACAAATTCTTCTACGATTACGGAAACTCGATCATAGCATCTCTAATCATAGCTCTACTAATCTGTATAGCGGTAATATCATGCGTAATCCTAATCCGCTCATTCCACAAAATCTTCCTAGGCAAGAGTCGAGTAAACATCGATGTTAAAGGTGATGTACCGATATTAATGTGGCTACCCACGATCCTCCTAGCTATGGCAACTATAATTATAGGAGTACACCCAGACCTCCTCATAAGGTTTATAGGCTATACCAGATTCGGCTAGGCTTCCATACCTCTATGGAAACCCCACTCCTTAGACTTGATATCAAGTCCTAAATCGATCGTAAGCCGCTCGATTAACTGCTGTAGCGCATACCCGCTGCTACTAACAAGTTTTATCAACTGGTATATGGACGTGTATACGAGATTCTGCTCCTCACCGCTAGCCTCTGCAACCATATCCTCCCTATGAGTAACCTCCCCCATTACATAGATGTATACCTTCGCATCCAAATACTCCCCCTCATATATCTTTAATGCAGAAAACTTTTTCTCAGACTCCTCTAGCATAGCAGGGATCTTAGCTCCCTCATCAAGGATCCTCTTATAATCCGCTGGGATTATATGCCTATTTTCTAGGATAACCTGCTCCTTCTCCCCAACCTTTCTAAACCTATACTTTTCGATAAGATACTCTTCAAGCGATCGATACTCTGTATGCCTAAATACAACCCCCCTCAATAATAGAGTAACAATCTCATGCTGCCGCAAGATATGCTCCAACCTCAATTAGCTAATCTGTATTAGGAAGTGGAAAACTAATAAACTTTACCCAACTTACTTAAGGATAAGCCCGTTTTTATTACCTGTTATAATCTCAAACTGCGTGCTCAGCTTAATAGCTTCCTTCGGGCATATCTCAGCACATTGACCGCAGAGAATGCATCTAGATATATTAAAGGCTACCTTCATATCCTCGGTCGAAGCTATTACACCGCTAGGACAGACTCTTACACAAAGTAGGCATCCTATACATGCATCCCTATCATAAGTTAACCTACCCCTAAACCGCTCTGAAACAGGCACCATCCTCCCAGGTTTAGTAAGATACTCTACCGTAACGGGTTTACGGAAAAGCGATCTTAGAGCATCACGAAGCATCTTCCCAAACTTCAACCCGATCACCTATAAGCCGATCACGGATAGGATGATGGATAAGATCGATAATGCTAACGGAAGCATCCAGTAGAATTTAAAAGCCTGCCCAATCTTCAATCTAGCGAAGATTGTACGTGGTACGGTTATCGTAGCAAACATTATGAGTAGAGATACTGCTAGACATATAGATAAGGATATACCTAGGTTTATTAGAGCCTCCTCCCCCAATAGCGAGGGAATATATAGGAAGACAACCGATACGAGTAGTGTTAGAGTAAAGTTTGATACTGCTTTAGCTATCTTAGCTAACGCTAGGTAGGGGCCTCCATATTCGATTAGAAAGCCGTATATGATCTCTGTTTTCGCCTCTGGTATATCGAATGGAACAACTGATGCAGCAGCTGGTATACAGAGTAGAAGAGTCGCAGCTGCGGAAGCCATGCTTAAGCTGGATACGGCTAACGGTAGACGTGTACTGATTTGAAACTTTATTACCCTATCGATAGTTAAGACTGCTGGTGGACCGAACGCTACCGATATTATAGCGATGAACATAGGGATCTCGTAAGCTATCATCATACTCATCTTCCTAGAGAAGCCTATCGCAGCATACGGGTTACCTGAAGCTAAGCCTCCAACCATCAAGGCTATGGATGACATTGCAAGCAGGTACATGACTAGTATAAGATCGCCGATCATACCTAATCCAGAAAGAGTATTGGATAAGAGTATAGATGCTCCTAGTATTGAAGCAGCTGCAGCGATCATGGGCATTATCTCGAATACCCTTGTCGAAGCGGTTACAGGAATAATCCTCTCCTTATTGAATAGTTTAATTAAATCGTAGAAGGGTTGGATAATCGGTGGGCCGATCCTCTTTTGCATTCTAGCATGGATCTTCCTATCTATACCCTCAAATAGTAGGCTTACTACCAGAACTAATGGGAAGGATGTGATGAACGCTACTGCCGCATCCACCTTCTTCTCACCCTATGCCTTAGGCTATCCACATCGATAACATTAGATTCACCCCTCTCCTGGTCGATGACTATTAATCGATTCGTACATGAAAGGCATGGATCTATAGAAGCCACTATAACAGGTACATCTGCGATCTCGCATCCAATAAGCATAGGCTTTAAACCTATTAGATTAGAGAATGTAGGTGTACGCACCTTTAATCTTTTCAAACCACCACTCCCATCAGTTTTAACGAAGTACAGGAGCTCCCCTCTAGGAGCTTCGACTAGGGATATAGCTTCACCCTCAGGGATCCCCCTCATAAGCCTAAAGACGTTTTCCTTTGGACGTATAGGTCCATCTGGAAGTCTATCTAGGATAGCCCTGATTATATTTATCGATTCGAAAATCTCTAGAATACGAACTTCAGTCCTAGCGTAAACATCGCAACCTCTCTCCACGACTACTGAGAAATCTCTCTTCAGCTCATCGTAAGCAGCGTATGGGTGATCCCTCCGTACATCGATATCCACCCCGGATCCTCTAGCCGTAGGTCCGACTACACATAGCTTCACAGCATCATCGTAGCTTAAAACTCCTAAACCACAGACTCTTTTCTCAACAGTCCCATCCATAAAGACGTTGTGAATGTATTTGACAGACTTCTCCACCTCCCTCATATAAGCATCTATCTCCTCCACCATCCTAGGTGTTAAATCCCATCTAACCCCACCTATAGTATTCATAGCATGGTGAATACGGTTACCCGTAATCTTCTCGAATAGATCGAGAATCTTCTCCCTAACATGCCATGTGAACATGAAAAGCGTATCAAACCCGATTTCGTAAGCTATAACACCGAGCAGTAGGAGATGACTATGGATTCTTTCCATCTCGAAGATCAAGGTCCTAAGATACAGAGCCCGCTTAGATGGTGTTATACCGCCGATCTCCTCCAATGCCTGGATAAAGCATGTTGTATGACTATGGGAGCAGATCCCGCATATACGCTCGATTAAATAAAGTGTTTGAATTAGGTTTCGCCCCTCAGCGAGAAGCTCTATACCTCTATGGACATGGCCTAAAGCCATATCAACATCGACAACCTCCTCTCCTCTAACAGAAACCCTTAGTAAAACAGGTTCTTTAAGAGCTGGATGGATCGGCCCGAACGGGATACGTAGCCTAGTATACTCCACCTCAACCTCTCTCTCTACGTCACGTTCAGCAGTCATCCATAGATCACCTAAACTTACTCTTCACAGCTGTAACAACACCTTTAACTATCGCTTCAGGTCTAGGTGGGCATCCTATAACATATACATCAACCGGTATTATTCTATCAACCGGCCCCTCAACCATCTCGCTACCTAGAAACGGGCTTCCCGAGGAAGCGCATGTACCTACAGCAACGACAACCTTAGGCTCAGGGATCTGCTCATAAACCCTAATCAAACGGGGTAGCATCTGACGAGTAACCGGCCCAGTAACTAGTAGTACATCAGCATGACGTGGTGAACCGACGAGTAGGCAGCCAAAACGTTCAAGATCATAACGAGGAGCAAAGGCGGCAACTATCTCGATATCACAACCATTACACGATCCAGTATTAAGATGGAATATCCAGGGAGATTTTACACGACCCTTCGAGATAACCCTAAACATCATAGACTTACAGGATAACCTAAACATGCATATAACCATTTTCTCCTCCAGACACCATTTGGTGTAGATTTATAGCTTATTTAGAAAAGTCCGCATCATATCATGGCATAGCTTCCTTAGTATCGCTTCGACTTAAGCTTTAAGAAGCCTATCATGCTAGTAGGGTTGGTTTAGCAGAAGGTGTTTTAAGATAGCGGAGACCTCTGTAAACGACTGTGAATAGCTACGCCATACGATATGACTCCATTTTGGAAGCACTACATGGGCTTAGATAGCTAATGAGTGGTTAACATTCATTTCATATCCGTCTACAGTCATATTAAGAGTACTATGATTGTATTCGAGAAATCTAGGTGAAGGCTTAAAGAGTCGAGTAAGGTTAAATATAGCGTATGGTATCGCTAGCGTTTGGGCCTATATCTTCAAGACGCTTAGGAAGAAGTCTCGGAATAAATAATGTTCCATACAAGGTATGTACGTATTCATGTATTTACTGTCAGCTAGGTGAAACAACGAATAAGATTATTAGAAGACGGAGATTCTATAAGCCAGAAGACATTCTGACTGAGGTCGAAAAGAGGGTTAAGGATATATATCTAAAAGACGAGCATATCGATTACTTAACCTTTGTCCCAGATGGTGAGCCAACCCTAGACGCTAATTTAGGTAGGGAGATCTCACTTTTAAAAAGGATAGGTATCCCCATCGCGGTTTTAACAAACGCTTCTCTACTCTGGAATAAAGATGTGAGAAAGAGCCTCTTAGAAGCGGATCTTGTATCATTAAAAGTAGACGCGGTTAGCAAGGAGTTATGGAGATTGGTGAATAAGCCTCATGAAAGCCTCCAGATAAATAGGATTCTAGAAGGTGTAAGAAGATTTACTGAAGAATTTAATGGAGTAGTAATAAGCGAGACGATGATAATCGACGGGATAGAGTATAACGGAGAGTTTGAACGTATAGGGAGATTTCTAGAAGGATTAGATAATCTAAGCGTAGCATACATCAGTGTACCGGTTAGACCTCCATCTGAAAAATGGGTTAAGCCTGCTAGAAGAGAGATTCTAAATGAAGCTTTTCAAATATTCTCTAGAATTCTTGGAGGTAGTAGGGTGAAATTCTTGGTGGAGCATGAGGGAAACGACTTTGCCTTTACTGGTAGGATAGAGGATGAGATACTTGGAATAGCAGCAGTCCACCCGATACGTAAGGAAGCTATGATAAAACTCTTAGAGAAAGCTAAAGCAGACTGGCAGATAGTAGAAAAGCTTCTACAGGAAGGTAGACTGGTAAAGCTTGAATATAACGGAAACGAATATTACAGAGCTAAGCCAATCTAAAATTAGCCAATCCTCATTATATGCTTGATATTGGAGGGATAAGTGTGCAGCTAACAAAATCCTAGAGATAAAATACTATGATTGATCAAATAGTTGCTAAAGGATCATAGAGGAAGCCATGGGTTGATGAAGCCTAGAGAAGCAGTTAAGGCATGGTAGAAATTATCCGGCTCTTACTACTCACCGATGCGAATTAGGCTAGCATTATTCTCCTGTATCGCTTAGATCGCGATCAATAATCTTATTTACGTAGCTATATATCTTCCCCTTTTACGATGGCCTTGAATTTTTTAGCAATATCTTCGATTGCTTCTCTAAGCTTGACAGAGTTTCTGATCGTAGCATCTCTGATGTTTACGCATATCAGGGGCTTAGCTCCGCAGAGTTTTTCAACAATCTTCTCAATCTTATCGACCCTTATGCTTTGAATACTAGTGGTAACGATCATCAATCTCGCTACAGTATATTTTCTCAGAAATTCTTGTACTGGTGGCGAAAGCATGCCGATCCATATAGGTGATGCAACGATAACAGCGCTGTAATCGTTCAGTTTCGGTTCGCTGTGTTCGAATCTTATATCCGTCCCTCTCTTAACAAGGGTATCATATATAAGTCTAGGATTTAAGTGCAAAGGCTTAGAGTATTCTCTTACGGGAATGACCTTGTAGACATCAACCATAAAGCCTTCGTTCTTTAGATATAACCCCAGCTCATCGACGATACGCTCAGTATACCCAGTCCTAGAATAGTATACTATAGCTATCCTCATAGCTACCATACCCCCACGAGAACACGTAACATGTAACACATTTCTCAAACTAAATATTTCAATCTCCTAGCGTTTAGCATTAACGTTCTGATAATCTCTTAAGATAATAGGACCGTTAACAGGGGTTTTAAGTAAGCCTGCGTTAAATCGCGTGCTACGAGGGAGAACCAGCTGTTTAATAGTTTCATCCGCCGGATAAAAGGTTTACTAATACCGGAGGAAAACACCACATATCCTATGAATGATCTCAGGGGATAATATGCGTAAACGACATAAATGGCTGGAGGATAAAGACAGTAAAGACAGTATAGATATTTCAATATTGTTTGAAGGGATGGATAAAGAGACTAGCTTGAAAATAGCTTCTATTGCGTTTTTAACACATAGTCTCATGGAGATTTTAGGTACGTTAATCACGCCCCCATCAAACGACCCCCAATAGGATTTGTAGAGAAAAATGTTTTGGGCTACTATAAGCGCTATTTATGATGTATCAAAGCTGATTACGGACTACGAAACCTGAATGAGGAGGAAGTGGGGGTATAGCCTTCAGCACGGCGTTGAGCATAAAGACGATGACTCTAGCTCCATCATTTTATCCATTTGGCATAATGGACTCAATACTAGCGATCATAGCCTTAGCCACAATATTCTACGCCTAGCTTGGAGGTGAAGAACTGAACAACCCCCGATCCAACCCCAATCATCGCCGCATCTCCATGCACGCCAGCTCCACAGGAGATTTTAGGTTGCTTTTCAAAAATACGCCGGGGGCGGGATTTGAACCCGCGCGGCGCGGATGCGCCACAGGCTCTCCAGGCCTGCACCCTACCAGGCTAGGTGACCCCGGCTTCATGCTTGGTTAAAGAGGTTTAGAGGGATAAAAGTTTTAGGGAGGTATCCCTAGAGTTTCTTAGGGTTTATGCCAGCTTATATTCTGGAGGTTATCGGTGTAACTAAGGTTTATAGGCTTTCCGAGTCTGTGGAGACTTGGGCTTTGAGAGGTGTAGATCTCTATGTTGGTGATGGGGAGTATCTAGCTATTATGGGGCCGTCTGGTCATGGTAAATCTACTCTCCTCCACATAATGGGTCTTCTAGATAGGCCTTCATCTGGTAGGGTTTTAATCGATGGTGTGGATACGAGTATGCTATCGGATAAGGAGCTAGCTTATCTTAGGAATGTTAAGATAGGCTTCGTATTCCAGCAGTTTAACCTTATTAACCGCATGACTGTCTTAGAGAATATAGAGCTTCCACTTATAGCTAGGGGTGTGCCTAGGGATTTGCGTAGGAAGCTTGCTATCGAAGCATTGCTTAGGGTTGAGGGTGAGGAGGGGTGGCTTTCTAAGAGGCCTAACCAGCTTTCGGGTGGGCAGCAGCAGAGGGTTGCTATAGCTAGAGCTATAGTTCATAATCCGCGTATGATACTAGCTGATGAACCTACAGGTTCCCTAGATTCTAGGACTGAAGCTGAGGTTCTCAGATTGCTTAGGAAGCTTAACGAGGAGGGTAGAACTATAGTTATAGTTACCCATGATGAGAATGTAGCTAGCGAAGCTAGGAGGATAATATATATAAGGGATGGGGTGATAGTGGGTGAGAAGGATTGAATACGGTATATAGATACCTATTGATACTGCTACTTATACTATCCCCTATCCAGAATGTTTGGGTTAGGATAGCAGCATACGATACAGCTTTAACCATAGTGGACTCGTATTGGGGTACGACTGGTAGACCTGTTAAAGCATATCCAGGTACGCAATCCAATACGCTTACGATAGTTCTAAGGAACGAGCTATACTCGAATAATATAACAGCTGCTACAGGTAGGTTGAAGCTTCCATCAGGGTTTACAAGTATATATGGCGGTGATGAAGCCGTATCTTCTTGGAGCGGTATAGCTAAACCTGGGGAGACCTTCATCTTAACGTATCAGGTGGATATATCTAGTAGTGTAGCTCCAGGAGTATACTACGCAAACCTTACCGTTGAGTATACGCTCCAGGATGGGTATAGGGGTGTGGAAGCGGATCTCAACGTAACACTTCACGTAGATCCTATACCTAAGGTTAACCTAGCTTTAGCCGGATGCTTTTGGGGTGAAGCTGGTAGGATAGATCTAGCGGTACCAGGATCTAGGGATCTAAGTCTTACGATACAGGTAGCGAACCTAGATATCTACGATCTAACAGGCGTAACGGCGACGCTTATACTTCCACCAGGATTGTATGGTAAGTATAAGGAGGGAAGCTTGAAATGTATAGTAGGAGCGATACCTGTTAGCGGGTTTGCTACAGCTGTATTCAGAGGTATATATGTATCGAGTAGCTTAGCCGAGATCTACGGGTTACAAGATTCTATCGTAATGCCTATGGCTAAGCTTATACTAGAGTATACGATGAATCTTGAAGGTAAGCTTGTAAGAGATTCATGTAGTTTAAACGTAGCTATACCGATCTACACGTATAAGCCTAGCTTCCTAACACTATCAGGATTGTACTGGAGCTATAGGGGTGAACCTATATTACCGATACCTGGAGCTGAGGATATAGATTTAACGATAACCCTGGTTAACCTTGGAGAGTATACTATATCGGCTTCAGCTATACGTGTAGATGTGCCTATCGGCTTCATCGTCAAAGCTGTGAGACCTGGAGCACTACAGCCTATAGCTTCAGGCGGATCATCATCTATAACCGTAGCATTCGATATATCTGGGGATCTTAAACCAGGATCCTATATCGTAAAGCTATCGATCGATTACATACTAGAGACTGGTGGCGGAGGCGCTCCATCAACATACGCTTTCGATATACCTGTAAAACTTTACGATCCATCTGTATTAGATACGATACTAGATGTGGTATCGATCTACTGGGGTTCTCCAGGAAACCCTGTAGATGCTATACCTGGAGCACAGAATATACCTTTAACAGTAGAGATAGTTAATAGAGGAAGCCGTACAGCTGAAGGTTTAACCGTAGAGTATATTCTTCCATACGGATTCAGCTATTCTCAAAGTTCTAAAACTACGAGTAGAGTAAGCATATTGAATCCTGGATCCACATCGACAGCTACCATAGAGATCGATGTAGATCCAGATTTGAAACCAGGTGTATACACGATATCGTTGAGAACTGAGTATACCATATCATATGCCGGCTCTTCTCTACATAGGGTGAAATTATTCTATCTTAACGTTACGATAACTAAGCCTCCAGCAGGCTATGGGTATCTAGAGCTTTCATCTGTAAGTTGGGGAGAGAATCTTCCAGTCTATCCTGGAGATGAAAATGTAACTCTAACCCTAACCTTCGTGAATAGATCCCCCTATAGTATATCAGGTATACATCTTAAAGTCATACTACCAGATGGATTCAGGTTGAAGGATCCTCAGAACATATATATGTCTGGATCGTTAGCTAGATATAGCTCTAGAAGTTTAGATCTACGTGTATCCATCGATAGAGGTTTAAAACCCGGTATCTATAAAGGTAGAGTTGTATGTGAATACATACTGGAGAGTGGAAGCTATGGTGTTAAGCTTAGTGAAACCCATGAGTTCAATATAACGGTTAACACTCTGTATGGGGGTATAGAATTCGTTCAAAGCTTCTGGTATGGTGTAAGCGCTGGTCCAGGTGATATAGGTGTACAGCTTATAGTTATACTACGTAACGTCGCCGTACCCTCTATGAGCGGGTTAGTAGGTTACGTGAAGATGCCTGAAGGATTCTCTTTATCGACTACTAGTGAATGTGAGGGATACGTAACGCCAGTCGTATTCACAAGACCTATATCGATTCAAAGTATAGCTATGGGTATCATACCTCCAACAATACCTTTAGAGATCCAGCCTGCCGCTACCGTAAACCTCGGAGACTACGTATACTTCGTGATCCCGCTCTCGATTTCTCAAAAGGTTTCTCCAGGTGTATATAGATTCGATTTAACGTTAAGCTTCCTAGATCAATGGAATACGATACAAGAGATATGTATCGAATGTAGGATGTATATCCTAGGATCCGTGAAGCTTATAGAAGTAGAACCGGTATCCACCGATATCATAGTAGGTGGTTATAAGAAATTCTCTGTTAAAGTTATAAATACTGGTTCATCACCAGCATATGATGTATACTTCATCCTCCTCAATATGCCTCCAGGAGTAGCTTTAGAGAAGCAGGTCTTCTATATACCAGTTATCAGAGCCGGGGATCATATAATCGTAGAGACAGGCGTCTACGGCAATCCTAATACACCGTATAGAGGTACCCTTACAGCATTAGCTATGATAGCTTTCAAAGATAGCTACGGATATGATAGAAGGTATAACATAACGTTTCCTGTAAACGTTAGAGGGGAGATAGAGTTTAAACTTCTCGAACTTACAGTTATACCATCTCCAGCATATAGGGGTGCTAGCTTAACGATCTCAGGTATATTATTGAATATAGGTAGGGAGACTGCTAAACATGTAACGGTGCATCTACTAGATCATCCGGGCTTCAAGCTTAAGACAGAGTCGCATCAGTATCTAGGTAGTATAGATCCCGATACCCAGGTACCGTTCTCAGTCGAAGCAGAGGTAGAAGCAGATATAGGTGTATATACGCTGAAGATAGCGTTAGAGTATACAGATGATTATGGTAGATCCTATAGTAGCGAATATAGTGTAGGTATCGAAGTTGGTGAGCAGCCTAAACCTCAACAGCAGCCTATAGGTGAGACTATATACAGGCTTCTACCTATAATCATCGCATCGGTATTCATGCTTGTAGCAGGCTACTTCATAATAAGGTATGTTAAGCATACTAGGATAGCGAAGAGTTGATGATAGGTAATATAGATATATCGCTGCTAACCCATCTTATCTAGGAGCTACTGGGATGGGATCCTAGGTTTGAGGATCGAGGATATACTAAGCCTATCTATAAGCGTACTACGTGAACGTAGAGTTAGAGCTGCCCTCACCATTTTAGGCGTTATGATAGGCCCTACAGCTTTAGTATCGATAGTGAGTGCTACGAGAGGCTATATGAACGTTATATCAGAGCAGTTAACATCTCTAGGACAGAATACGATCGTAGTATTTCCTGGTAAGGACTACGAGTTATCTCAGACGGATATAGATAGGCTTAGGAGGATACCTGGTGTAGCCTATATCACACCATTCTATCAGAGTATAGGAGAGTTCAGGAAGCTCGACGGTGAGACTGTCAGGGTTCAACTATACGCTATAGATCTAACCGTCTTGATGAAAGCTATAGGCGGGTTAGAAGTTGAAGAGGGATCTATACCACCATCTAAAGCTTATACTTCATGCCTAATAGGATCTGAACTAGCTACATCGAGTAGAAGTGGTGTTAAACTCTACAGTGTAGGTTCAGCTCTAACCGTTAGGATACCTGTGATCGAAGGTGAAGCTATAAGGCTTAAGATATCTAGCTTTAGGGTTGCGGGTATACTGAAACCGTATGGTACTATAATGATAGTTAACCCAGATCGATCTATATTCCTACCTCTAGATGCAGGCCCATCTATGCTAGGTCAGAAGAAGTATACAGGTATATTTCTAGTAGCAGGTAGCCCAGATAGGGTTGAGTACATAGTGAGTAGGATTAGGGATCTGTACGGAGACTATCTAGATGTTATATCTATTAAGCAGATAGCTAAGACGGTGGATAACATAATGAGGATACTCGATGTACTATTATTCTCTACTTCATCGATAAGCTTCGCGGTAGCGGTTACAGGCGTTATGGCTACTATGTTCACATCTGTTATGGAGAGGACTAGGGAGATAGGTGTTATGAAAGCTGTAGGCTTCACAAATAGACAGGTTATGCTTCTAATACTCTCTGAGAGTCTCATAATAGGCTTCATAGGAGGCTTAGCAGGTGTGGTAGCAGGTATGATATGCGCTCATATACTGACTAATAGATCTCTAACTATAATCGAAGGTGTAGCGTTCACAGCCTCACCCGTGATATCGATCGATCTAATCCTATCCGCTATACTATTATCCCTTTCTGTCGGAGCTATAGGTGGTCTACTACCCGCTCTTAGAGCTGCTAAACTCCAGCCTGTAGAAGCTCTACGCTACGAGTAGATTACCATACCCTAGGATAGGTACCAGGCTGCATGAGAACCCTCTCAGTTTTAACAGCTATCCCCTTCTCCTTCTCTAGAAGCTTCTCCGCAGATAGCTGAGCTAAACCTAAAGCTACACCCTCACCTTTAACCGTTAGTATAGCTACAAGACTCCCCTCTCTTATATCCCCTGTGAATGCTACTATACCAGGTACCGCTAGATCTGCCCCATTACATATAGCTTCGACAGCCGTATCCTTAACGATAACTTGAGGTAGTATAGTTAGAGCATCCTCCATAGGTCTAACAATCCTTCTAAGCATAGATTCATCCCCAGACTCCTTCCAGCTCATGTAAGCATCGAATATATCATCTACACGTACACATTCATCCTCTGTGAATGTAGAAACACGTGTACGTCTAAGCTCCTTCATATGAGCACCGCAGCCGAGTATCTCGCCTATATCATAGCATAGCTTTCTTATATACGTCCCAGCCTCGCAGCCTACACGAAACAGTACATCACGTCCATCGATCTCTAGAAGCTCCAGATAGTATATACGCCTAGTTCTAAGCCTCCTCTTAACAGATGATCTAACAGGAGGCTTCTGATATATCTCTCCCTGGAACATATCGAAGCATGATTTAATCTTATCCCTAGATACATCTCCATGAAGCCTCATGACGCCTACATACTCCTTACCACCGCTAAGTAGAACTCTAACTATCTTAACAGCATTATTCAGAGTTATAGGTAGAACACCTGTAACAGCTGGATATCCCCAGTCTAGATCCCTTATAGATCTAGACTTCTAGGGTTCCGCCATGACCAGCTTTCTTAGCTTCAACTATCCTCCTGATAAGCGCTGTTACATCATGACTGGTAGGGCCTGATGGTTTATCGAGTAGTATCACTCCATACTCTAGTAGTTTATCGATAGGTCTTCTATCAGGTCTACACCCATACCTTCCATCGGTATACGGTGTCTCCCTATATATGAACTCCCTCTTAACGCTCCATGGAGGTGTAGAAGTTAAGACCTACACCCCCTAGATAGGCTTCAATAAAGGTTTAACTGGTTTATAGAACTCTTCAGGTAGACCAGATCTACTCCAAGCTTCAGCTACAGCTTCATCGCTTGCCCCCTTCTCTATCTCTAGCTTATACTGTGTAGGTTCTAAGTGTTTAACGTTAACTCTACGCCTCCTAACACCAGTTATATTCTTAGGACCTGTTATCAATACGAAGTTATCGTCTATTATATCTACTATCACGCATTTAAGACCAGCCTCCCTACCCCTCGTCTTAACGCATACTCTACCCACCTCTATCATCGGAATCACCTTCTAAAAGGCTAGGGATTCACTCAGCCTACTCTTAAGTATTTCCCCTTAAACCTTTACACTTGATATACTCTTCTACACATACTTTTAGTATTCTGAAAGTTGATTCGACGGTTAGTAAGCTAGTATCTAGAACTATATGGTATAGGGATAGATCGAATGGATCTACACCGTAAAATATCTTAAACCTTACTCTATCCCTCTCCTCCCTCTCTAAGGTGATCTTCGCCGCCTCTTCTAAACTACATCCTTCACGTTTAGCTATACGTCTAAACCTAGCTTCATCCGAAGCCTTCAAGAATATCTTAACGTCGGCTAGGTTACCAGCCATAACACCGGATAGATCACCCTCTAGTACTACATCACCCTTCTCAGCTTCACGTTTAGTTCTCTCATCTATCATATAGTCTATCGTAGGATCGGATAACAACTGTGAGCTAAGCATATGTATAGCTACACCCTTCTCTCTAGCTATATCCCTGAACAGCTGACCAGCTGATACATATCTCAAGTTAAACTCTCTAGCTAGTAGCTTAGCCTGTGTAGATCTACCGGATCCATGGAGACCACTAACCGTTATAACGACCAAATCCTCCTATACCCCCCTTCTAACAGCATCCCTTATACCTCTCTCCAAACATCTATGGCATACATATCCTCCGTAAGGTCTCTCAGGTCTACGCGATGACTTAGTATCGGCTTCATAATCTACGCCGTGCAGAAACCTACCGCATATAGCGCATCTAGGTTTACCCATATCCTGCACCATATCCATCGAGAATCCTATAGGATAAACTTAAATCTTTTAGGTGGAGCTACGAGTCTGCCCTGGAGCTTCAAACCCGAATAGCTTGAATAGCATCCTACCGATCGTGAGGCTGCAAACCATATACCATATATAGAATGGGAGGATTAATGGCTCCCTATGAGAGTAGAGTATGGTTAAAGCTGCTGGTCTACCCTGGAATGCTGATGAAAGTATACTGAATACTAGGAAGAATACAGCCATAGATATAGCCATCATCTTAAGATTCTGTATCGATACCTTAGACCCCATATGCTCCACCATAGTCTTCTTCTTCTTAACCTTAGATAGGATTTTAGGATCACCCGTACGCCTAGCTTCATCTAGGAGCGATCTATACTCTGATAGTATAATCATATACTCTCTTTGAAGTTTGATATCTATGAAGATCCTTGATAAGCCTATAGATGCGAGTATTATAAGTGAAGCTGATACTACTGTGAATATACATGCAACCCTCAAATCATATGTGAACTGGCTTAGAAACCCTACTATAGCATTCCATATAGAGTATAGGATATCCATCCTATCTACCCCCTATCATACGCTCCAGCCCAGGATACATCTCGAATAGACGTTCGCGTAGTAGTATCTGGTAGTAGTTGTATATTATACCTATCGTTAAGAGTATACCTATACCAGAACCGAATACGTTTATCAAATCGGCTAAACCTGCGATTAAACCTATGAGAAATCCTCCGAACAATCCTACTACAGGTATATACTTATTGAGGATAGAGTATACGGTTTTCTCAGTCATCCTGTATCCAGGTATCTGAACACCTGCATCGACAAGTTGGCGAGCTACATCTGAGGGGCCGATACCCCCTATCGTAAGCCATGTCCAGCTGAAGATTATACAGAAGAAAGCCATTAAAGTTATGTATATGATAGCTCTCACCGGATCCTCTAGGATACCAACTATACTTCTAGGAGGTGTCAGATAGTACGCTAGCGATGGACCTATAGGTCTAATACCGGCTTCATCCGTAGTGAACATACCGATCCAGTTAAGCCAGGGGTTACTGTTATCTCTATTCATATTAGACCATAGTATCTGAGCGCCTACGTATAGATTACTGAATAAAGCTGAAGTAAATATGACTGGTATACTAGAAAGGTATAGGAGTTGTATAGGGTATCGCCCTCTATAACCTCTGTATCTAGCGAAGGATATAGGTATATCCACCCTTATACCTTGAAGATATAGTAGCACTAGGAGTAGTATCATAGTCGAGATTAACCCAGTCATATCTGGGTATCCATGTTCTCTGAAGAATGCTGCGGATGGATTCCCAGAAATTATATTCTGTATAAATGATGGTATAGCCCCGTATAAGGATCCATCAGGTGCTGGTATAGGAGCGAAGGCTTGCCATAGAATCTCCTGTATAACACCTCCAGCTATGAATAAGCTTATACCGCTACCAAAACCCCAGCCCTTCTGCACCATTTCATCTAGAAGTATCACTATTAGGGTTGCAGCTAGAAGCTGCATGAATACGATCATACTCTCGAATAGGGTTAGGTAGCCCCATACACCTGTAGATAGAAATAGAGTTATCTGAAATAGAGCTAGTATTATAGATAGGAATTTGCTAGCGACTGTAAACAATGCTCTATCCTCAGGCTTACTTAGATCGGCTTCTATCAATCCGCCACCTACAAGTATCTGTAGCACTAATCCTGCTGTAACGATAGGACCTATACCTAGCTCCATAAGCGTTCCTCTACGTGAAGCGAAGATTACACGATATGCGAAGTATATATCCGCGCCTCTAGTTACATGGTAGAGAGGTATTTCGCTCATAACGAGGTATACTATAAGAGCGAAGGCTGTCCATAGTATCCTCTCGCTGAATGATGGCTTCCGTACCGGAGCTTGAACCTCTGGTAGGATCGACTTCACAGGTTTGAATAGTGAGAGGAACCGTCCAGCCATAACCTAATAGACACCTAAACTACTCTGCTCTACTCAATATAACTATACTACCACCTATAGATTTAATCTTCTCTACAGCATTCCTAGAAGCTTTCCTAACAACTATATTGAAAGGTTTACTAATGGAGCCTCCCCCTAGTAGCTTAGTATAGCCTATAGATTCAAGATCTATAGTCCCATTCTCGCTTACCCCGAGTTTAGCAGCTAGATCCTCGAGCTCGCCGACATTTATGCATACGTCTTCGACGCTATACGGGGGTTTAAACCCTCTTTTACCGAAGTGATCTGGTGCATACTTAACTATCCACGACCACTTATGCTTATGTCCACCAGCCATACCGTATCCTCCACGTGAACCCTTACCCCTATGCTGACCGCTAACACCCCATCCATGCGTTCTAGACCCCCTCATCCACCTAGACTTCCTATACCTTCTAGCCATAACTATCCCACTATCCTCTAGACCTGTAGGTAGGATATCTAAAAAGATTTCTCCAAACTTGAACTAAAACCCTACCCTATACTCTCAGTTTCAGATAGATACGAAGTAATCTAGACCATATGCTCGATAAGCTTCCGTATATCTCTACCCCAGTATCCTAGGGAGCCTTCAGGATAGTGTCTCCTAGTATTCTTATAGTATCCCCCTGAAGGTGGATGTAGCCTAAATACGGGTTTTACTATCTTAAGATCCTTAAAGCTTACCTTCCCATAGTATATGGCCTCAGCTAACCCATCTATCCCATCGAACCCTAACTTTCTACAAACATCATCGGTTAAAGGTTTACCCCCGGTTATAGAGCCTCTCTCCTTTAATAATAGTTTAAGCGTATCTAGATCTATCTCTCCGTATGCAACCCAATCCTTAACCTTCTCGATCATACCTAGATATGCATCTGTCTTAGGTAGGATTACGCAGTGGTTAAGCTTCTTAAGTCTAAGCCTTCTAAGAGTCTCCTCTACATCCATCCTAACGTTAACGGTACCCCGAATCCTTATAACAGCGATCATAGTCTATACGGATCACCTCACCCAATCTTCCGGTGTAATTATACGATAGGTATTCGCTAAAGCGTTGAATGTAGCATATATAAGGGATTGAGTAGTTCTTGTAGACCCCCTACTCCTAGTCCAACAATCCCTCACCCCTGCTAATCTTAGTAGTATCTTAGATGTATCGTTAGCTACTAAGCCTAAACCCCTAGGTCCTGGTAGTATCTCAAACCTAACACTACCACATTTACCTATAACTCTGAATGGAACTGAGTGTGGTTGATCACAGCTACACTCCCATGAGCCACATCCACGTCTTACAGGCGTTATGTTAAGCTTAGCTTCCTTCAAAGCTTTATCGACTGCTAACCGCCATTGAGCAGCTTTACTAGATCCTACGCCTATATATCCGTCTCCGTTACCTACAGCTACTATCACTTTAAAACGTGATTTCTCACCTGCATCAGTCTGCTTCTGAACTATCGATGTATATATGATCTCATACTGGATATCTGGTAGCAGTGTATCGACTATCTCAGGCTCCATTATCTTGTATCCTCTAGCAAATACCTCATCTAGACTTGTTATCAACCCCTTCTTAACGATCTCCCCTAACTGTGTTTTAGGAGTCCAGCTACTCGTATCTAAAGCCATAGTTCTACACCTCCCTGTACTCCTCTACTATAGCTTTATATGTTTCATCGAAATGTCTAGGTAAATCTTTAGGATCTAAACCTCTAGCTAGATATAAACTAAATCTTCTACGATAGGCTTCCGGGTTGACCTTCTCTAGTAGAGCTGCATAGCTAGCTATATGTTCCCCCCTAATCCTAGATTCGCTTGGAAATATACCTTCGCCATGAGGTATATCCATACCTGCATCCAACGCACCCTTAAGTACAGCTGAACATCTGAAACCTTTACCAAACCTTTTAACATCCAGTACAGCTTTCTCCACGCCAGCTTTCAAAGATCTATAACCTGCTACTAAGCCGGATAGGTATGCTGCAGGTATATTTATACATGAAGCCTTCCACCCATACCTAGTAACTAGCTCTCTAGAATAGAACGACGCTATAGTATGATCACCACCTATCCTAGCTTCTATCAGCTGGACTAGTATATACCTATTCGAGAGTCTAACGGTAAACCTAGGTAGACCGGATAATATAAGCTTTCTCCTACGCCTATAATCGGTTAAACCAAGCCTCATACGTTTAAGCGGGAGAGCTATAACTTTCCCATTCATATAGGCAGCCTCCTAGCCAACCCATGACTATATATGTAGCTTCTAAGCTCTCTTACAGAGCGGAAAACACCGCCTTTGGCTAGGCGGTATAGCTCCCTATACGTAGACCTAGTTATCATACGTTTCTCCCTCAGGATCTTCAACTCCCTTCTTAGAGCTCTTATACGTGCAACCCACATCTGCCCCTCATCAATCCTCGATTTAAAGCTACCTTTAACGCTCCCAGGCCCCCTCCTCCGCTTCCCAACCCTAGCTCTACTAGTACCCTTGATAGGTCTAATCCTTATGACCCCATCCTTTACTAGAGCTTTTAAATCGCCTCTAGTTATAGCCGACTGTACATCCTCCACCCTCTCAGGATCTATCCATACCCTATGATAGCCTACACCAAGCATGGATGCAACTATACGACGCTGGGTATCCACCTTCATTTAACTCCAACCTCCACTACGACACCCGGGTTTAGAACCTTCAAACCAAGCTTCCTAGCTTTATCGAGTATAGCCCTCCTCTTCCTCATACCTACGGTGTGAGCTATACGTACCGCATCCCTCTCAGGATCTAAACCCTCTAGATCCTCCTCCCTATATACTAGGACCTCCCTGAAGCCTGAAGGATGGAGTCCCCTAACGATTCTAGGCGAACCATAGCCTATCGATACGATCCTAGGCCAGCCTCTCATACGACGCCTCATCTTACTAGATACGCCTCTAGGCTTCCTCCAATTCTCATCGACACGTGCATACCTCCAACTCTCCTGTCTAACAAACTTCACAGATCTCTCCATCCTAAGCTTTAGTAGACGTCTCCCTCTATCAGAGAGTTTAGGCTTAGGCTTCGGCTGCTGTGTCTCCCCGCTCACTACATACCAACCTCCTTAGAGTATACGTATATACCGTCTAGAAATACCCTCGGATCCCTCCTCCTAACCTTAGTTGCCTGCTCTATATTAGCAGCTGTTTGTGCTACAGCATCTATATCCAATCCTTTAATAATCAAATCCTCCTTCTCGACTATCACCTTAACATTACCTACGATCTTAGCTACTCTAGGAGTTCGCTCACCTATGAAATTCTCTATATACACAGCCCCATCCTTAACCTTCACGGATATAGGGAAGTGCGAGTATACTATTTTAAGGCGATACGTAAACCCCTTAGTTACACCAGTAATCATATTCTCTATATGTGCTTGTAGTGTACCTAGAATAGCTTTGATAGAACGTTTAACTTTACCATAGGCTTCGATGAACACCGTATCACCCTCCCTCCTTATCGTTACATTCCTATGCGGTATGTGAGAGAAATCCTTAGTTATCATACCTAGAGGACCCTTAACAGTTACCTTAAACCCATCTACCTCTATATCTGCACCTGCTGGGATCTTAACGATCCTCGTTTCGGCAAACTGTGTAGCCATCATACCCGATACCCCCCATCAGTATACGAAAGCTAGCAGCTTACCACCTATACCTAGAGATAAAGCCTCCTTATGCGTCATCACACCTTTAGATGTAGTAAGTATAAGTATACCTATATCGCGTGAAGGTAGATATTTACGAGCAAAATCGAGGATTTCATCTTTACGAGCTGAGAATCTGGGTCTTATAGCTTTACACTTATTTATACGTCCGAGTAGCTGTACTCTAAACTTACCGTTATACCCATCGTCTATATATTCGAATTCGCCAATATACCCATATTTCTGCATTATCCGTAAGATTTCACCTATAAGTTTAGACGCAGGTGCTATTATACACTCCTTCTTCCTCCTCCTTTCAGAGTTGTCTATTATAGCCATAGCATTCGATAATGGATCAACCATAACCATATCCTATCGACCTAGTCGAACTTTTTAAAACCTAGAAGCGGGGCTACCTCTCTGAAGCACCTCCTACAATACATGAGGTTATATGCTTGGATTATAGCCTCATGACTACCACAACGTCTACACCTACGACTACCCTTACCAAACTTCCTCTCCTTAGGAGGTCTATGTTTAGCCATATCCTTAAGCCCCTATCTTAACTCTCTAAAGCATCATAAGCTATCTTCCTAAAAAGTATTTCCCTTGAATGTATATATTGTAGATCTCGTTTCGAAAGTTTATAGATAACTCGGTGGTATATCTCTATCGGCTACCTATACATTATCGACGCATCTCCCAGAACCTAGCCTACCCTTATATGCTATAAGTTAAGTATCAATTTTTCTCAAAAATTTATTACTTAAACCAGGGTATTAAGGAATCTGTTACGGTAACCAGATTATATAACCTCTACACCGAATGCCTCCTTCATGAATCTTATAGCTTCCTCCTTTGTTATCCTATGCTCCTTTCCTATATTATCTACGTTATATCCAGGTCTCCCTATATGAACGCATACATCCATACCGATCGTACCCAGCTCAGGATTATATTTCGTACCAGGTATATCTAGATGCTCTCTTATACCGAAGCTAAAGTTCCCGTATTTATCGAAGCTTGAAGCTTTAATCCTATTCCCTACAGCGGCTAAAGCCTTCTTTAAGAATTCTACAGCTTTAGAACCCCTAAGGGTAACCATACAGGATATAGGTTCTCCACGGTATATACCGAAATCCTTTATCGTACGTTTAGCCTTCCTGATGCATGGTTTAGCACCTGTCAGTTCCTCCAATATCTTCATAGCCTTCTCTAACGGAGCACCTGATTCACCTACGCATGAATGAACAACTACCTTTATTATCTTAGGTCTCCTCATAGGATTATCATATGGGCTACTCATGTTTAACAACCTCTAATGTAGGTTTAGGTAGAGAGATAAGCGGCTTATCGATGCCTATAGGGAATACATAGTCTAGTATGCTTTCGAATCTTTCTCCCCCCTCATCCTCTAGTATAGCTCTAGGATCTGATGTAAGGCTGCCAGGTATCCTTTCTACTAGATAACCTACACGACCCATATTACTACCCCTAACGACTAGGCATATAGCCCCCTCCTTCAAGGGTATATGGGATAGCATAGTATTATTCGGTATGGAGATCTGGATCGAATCGTGTGTATGGTATACATCCTCTACTGGATGCATGGGATCTGATAGCCTCACTAATAGATTCCTACCATCATGTAGGTTTAACTGAAGCCTTCCATTCTTAAGCATAGTCTTACCTATAATCTTACATAGCTTAAACCGTGCTTCCACCCCATCTATACGGTGGAGAGTTAATCTGCCGCTTCTATTAGGTAGGATACGATAGTGTTCGCCAGTTTTAGGTATAGATAGGACATCCATGATGCCTACAGGAAAGCCTGGGTCAACCCTAGCTAAACCATCAACTAACACCATCCTATTATTTAGTATAAACCGTACTTCACGCATATTATTCGCATAACCTAGTATATCCCTTAAGATGATAGCGAGCGGTATACTATAATCCGCCGGATGGGGGCCTGGAGACGTTTTAACAGCCCATATAGCGGTTTTCCTAGGTATAGGCCATATTGGTGGAGCTGCAAGCCTCTTTAGATGCCTAGAACCACCCATCTTCCCCATTATACTATCCTCCCACCACCATCTTAATCTTGGAAGCTCTCTCGAGAGCCTCTACCCTACGCTTATCATCTAAGTTTAACTTAACTATCATAACTTTAGACGGATGGATAGGTACATGTACAGTTTCGCCACTAGCCTTCTGCCTAACGACACCGTCTACGTATATCCTCCTCTTACCATAATCTACCCTAACGACTGTCCCGGTTACGCCCTTATAATCACCTCTGAGAACCTTAACCGTATCCCCCTTATGCACTGGGAAAGATCTAACATTATACTTCTCCCTTAGTTCATCAGATAGAGGAGCCGACATCATTCTACGTATACGGTGGATCGGAGCTTCGAAGAAGCGTCTTCTCTGAGTTTTCCGTTTAGATCCAGGGATATTTTTAACCATATTATACCACCATGGAGGCTATGGAAGCTATCTGAGGCCACCTATCAGCTGCTTCTAGAGCTATAGGTCCTCTAACCTCGCTACCTTTAACATCGCCTTCAGGTGTTAAGAGTACTACAGCGTTATCTTCGAAACATATCCATGTACCATCTGCTCTACGATAAGGTTGCTTCTGTCTAACTACGGCTGCATAGAAAACCTGTCCTTTAAGCTCTGTAGTACCTTTCTTAACAGATACTACAACCATATCCCCAACCGAAGCTGCTGGAAGCCTCCTAATCCTACCCTTATAGCCTATAACACCTATTAGCTTAACCTCTTTAGCACCACTGTTATCCGCACAAACTAGGTATGCTCCTATAGGGAGTGCTCTAGGTATATGCGGTTTATGCACTTCTACAGCCTTAGCAGATACGGCTCTAGATTTACCAGCACCTCTAGTAGCTCTACTAGACATTAGAGCCCTCCTCCTTCTTCTCTATAACTACAAAAGATACAGTCTTGCTTATAGGTCTACACTCAGCTATTTTAACTCTATCACCAACCTTAGCGTTTATACATGGAGGGTTATGAGAATGTATCCTACTTCTACGCCTCTCATAACGCATATACTTAGGAACGTAATGTAGGTACTCTACCTCTACTACAACCATCTTGTTAGCTCTAGCTTTTATAACAACCCCCTCTAGGACTCTACCTCTAACTCTAAGCGAACCGTGGAAGGGGCAGTCTCTATCATCGCATACAATCTGTTGAGCTGTACCCACGCCACATCTACCTCGTAAGCCTATCTTCAGGTCTACCTACTATCACCCATCCATCCACCTCTACTATAACACCTGAGGGTAGTTTAAACTTGAATTTACAACATGATTTAGGCACCTTACGCACCCTACCATCCGACCCCTCTATGAAAAGCATATTCTTAGTTTCATCTACAACTATACCAGATATACCTTTAAGATAGGGGTTGGATGATGATGAAACCTTAACCTCCAATCCTATAAGCTCATGTCTAACTATATTGTACGGGGTTATAGGGTTCATCTCCCCCTCACCCTCATCTGCTCCTCCCTCTCTACGGTGAGTATGCGAGCTATAGCTCTCCTAAGCTCCCTTATACGGCCGGGGTTCTCTACAGCTCCACCTGATTTAACCATAGCCATCATCTTAGCTAACTCGTTACGAAGTTCTAGTAATTTCTGCTTCCTCTCAGTACTACTCATGGATCTGATATCCTTGATTCTCAGAATAGCCAAAGCTAATTCAACCCTCCTCAACCTTCTCTTCTTTAATACTCTCCTCTTTGAGTTTAAGCTCTATCTTATCTGGAAACTCAGCTTCTGGAGGTATGATCGATACCTTTATACCATAGATACCAGGCTTCAATAAGACGGATACCGAAGCAGTTTTAACATTCTTCATAGCGGGATCTCCTGATTTAGGTAGGTATCCAGCACGGAATGCCTCCGTCCTAGCTCTCTCAGATGTAAGTTTACCAGAAATCTTTATCTCAACGCCTAGAGCACCCGCGCTCATTATACGGTTTAAAGCCCAGTATGCTGCTCTACGGAATTTTATCCCCCTCTCCATAGCGGCGGCTATCTGACAAGCCATTATGTATGGATCTAGTTCTGGTTTAGGTACATCAGCGACGGCTATCTGTACATTCTCTAAACCAAACTTTTCTTCAAGCATCTTAGATAACATCATTATATTCTGGCCTCCTCTACCTATCACCATGCCAGGCCTCATAACGTATAGCGTTACCCGTGTACCTAGTGGTGTTGTTAGTATACTTACTCCTCCAAACCCAGCATCCTTTAGATAATCCTTTAGAAATTCCTCTATCGAAGCCTTCTTTATATCCTCATCTATAATCTTCCTAACGCTATTAACTCTATAGTACATGCGGTACTCTATCCTGAGAGAGTATATCGTTCATATAAACGTTTACCCTCAGCTATAATAGCATAGTATCTACACTAATCTATCCTCCAGTATGATGATGCTATCCCTCTCACAGCTTCTATAATCGATAAAGCTCTACTCTTAAGGTATGGTGGTGGATAGACCTCCTCTCTAGGTAGATCAAACTCTATACCCTCCATTAAAGCTATAACAGATGCAACGGCTATCCTTAGACATTCAAGGTTATAGCCTCCTTCAAGACAGAATACAATCCTCCCAGAGCATATACGAGATATATCTATAACCTCCCTATACACCTCCCTGAACCCTTCTAGGGTTAATCCTAGATCTGTTATAGGATCATCATGATATGGATCGAATCCTGCTGAAACTAGTAGAATCTCAGGTTTATACTCCATGGCGATAGGCTTAACTATCCTTCGTATAGCCTCTATATACACCTCTTTATCAGAGTAAGCTGGTAGCGGTATATTCAAAGTATATCCCTCGCCATCGCCTACACCCACCTCGTTGATAGATCCTGTACCTGGGAATATGGCATCCTGATGTATACTTATATAGAATACTTTAGGTGAATCGTAGAATGCGTGCTGGGTACCATTTCCATGATGTGCATCTAGATCTAATACCATAATCCTATCAACCCCCCTAAACCTGATAAGGTATGCTGCTGCTATCGCTATATTGTTGAATATGCAGAAGCCGTATGGGTAATCGTATTCTGCATGATGGCCCGGCGGTCTTACGAGACAGAAGGATCTGGGGTATATGTTGTCCATAGATAGTTTAACAGCGTCTATAGCTGCACCTACAGCGTAGCATGCAGCTTCGAAGCTTTTCCCACTACATACAACTCCACCACCCCATGTCCCGATTATACCTCCACCTTTCCTACAGAAATCCTCTACATACCGTACATAGTTCGGATCATGTATGAGGCTTATCTCCTCTATGGATGCTCTACTAGGTTTCAGTATTTTAAATCTTGAATCTTCGAGTATACTATTCTCTCGGAGACCTCTGATTATAGATTTAAGTCTATCCGGTGATTCTGGATGCCCATACCCTGTATCATGCTCTAGGAATACGGGATCGTAGAATATAGCTGTCGTCATACTATTAACAAAGGTTGTATTTAGGTTTATTAGCTATTTCCATCAATATAATGATGGTGGGTTGATGTTTTATGCCGATCCACCCTATAGAGTATCGGTATGGTAGTAGCGATATGCGTAGAATATTCGATAGGGAGACATGGCTCGAGTATATGCTTAGAGTAGAAGCAGCGTTAGCAGAGGCACATGCAGCTGTAGGTAATATTCCTAGAGAAGCTGCTGAAGCTATAGTAGGTAAAGCCTCCACCAAGTTCGTGAAGCTTGAGAGGGTGAATGAGCTTGAAGCTTTAACTAAGCATGAAGTCGTAGCAGTTGTTAAGGCTTTAGCTGAAGCTGTTGGGGAGCCGTATGGTGGATACGTGCATCTAGGAGCTACGTCTAACGATATAACAGATACTGTCTTAGCACTACAGATAAGGGAAGCATTAGGTATAGTCGAGAAGGATTTAGTTAAGCTAGCTAAACTAGTCGCTGAGATGGCTCTCAGGTATAGGGATACAGTATGTCTAGGTAGGACTCATGGTGTAGCTGCGGTACCTATAACTTTCGGTTTTAAGCTTGCAGTATGGGCTTCAGAGCTTAAGAGACATATCGAGAGATTGAACGAGGTTAAGAATAGGGTTTGTGTAGGTAAGCTTACCGGTGCTGTAGGAACTATGGCAGGCTTCGGGGATAGAGCCTTCGAGATACAGGATTACGCTATGAAGATACTGGGTTTAAAACCTGCTGAGATAACGACGCAGATAGTTCCTAGAGACCTACTAGCTGAGCTTATACTGTTTTTATCGCTTGTATCGTCGACTCTAGATAAGATGGCTAACGAGATAAGAAACTTGCATAGAAGTGAGATAAAGGAGGTTGAGGAGGCTTTCGAGGAAGCTACTCAAGTCGGTTCTAGTACTATGCCGCATAAGAGGAATCCTATAGGATCTGAGAAGGTATGTGGTTTAGCTAAGATTTTGAGAGGCTTCGCTGTAGCAGCTCTCGAGAATGTTGTTCAGGAGCATGAGAGGGATTTGACGAATAGCTCATGCGAGAGAGTTATGATACCTGAGGTATTCCTACTACTCGATGAGCAGCTTAAGACTATGCATCGAGTCTTATCAACTCTTAAAGTCTATCCTGAGAATATGAGGAGGAATATAGATGCTACGATGGGGCTTATATTCTCTGAAGCTGTTATGATAGCTCTAGCTAGGAAGGGCTACGATAGACAAAAGGCTCATGAGTTATTGAGGGTTAGCTGTATCGAAGCTATGAGGAAGGGAACCCATCTAAAGGAGGTTTTAAGGAATACAGAAGTATCCAGGTATCTATCGGATAGGGAGTTGGATGAGTTATTCAAGCCTGAGAACTATCTAGGTAAAGCAGTGGAGATAACTGAACGTATAGCCTTCTCTACGTTGAAATTCCTAGAGAATCTATCTAGCTAGATCTTCAGCGATATCTATATAGAATGTAGCCGGGTTGAAGCCTGAAGCATTACGTGTATTAACCGCGTAATCGAATCTAGAATTAGCTTCATGCCATTTAATCTTGCATGATTCGAGTATCTCGTGTAGGATACCCTCCATCCTCATATAGATTTCTGAGGATTTGTATCTAGAGAAGGCTTCTTCAAGAATATTCTTCCATACCCTATACCTACGCTGCCTATTCTCCTCCACGATTCTCCTAACCTGCTGGAATAGTATACTACACTCTGTTACATACTCGTATACTATACTATAGTCTATACCTTTAGCATCCGGCATAGCATCCAACGCTACTATACCCCACCTACATCCGTTTAAGATTATATCACCAGCTCTCTCTGCCTCGTTTACAAGCCTATCATTCTCGTTGAGCTTAAGCCCTAGGGGTATACCACCTAGATGAGTATTAGTCCTAAATTCTTCAGGTGAGGGTGATATACGTGCTATACCGCATAGAACCTTTATACAGCTATCAGGTCTGAGACCGACTAGTATACGTAGATCGAACCCAGGCTTCTCTATATATTCTTGAGCGAAGAATCCGGTAGGATTTACAGATGAAGGTCGAGCTTCTCTTAGGATACCTATAAGCTCATCTCTACATTCTACCTTAACTACACCTCTACCCCAGCTACCCATGGTAGGTTTAACTACTAGTGGGTAACCTAGTTTTTCAATCTCATCTGCTATACCTTCTATCTCATCTTCTTGGAAGCCATCACTACTCGTGAAGGGTATATACACCCATCTAGGTGTATCCACACCGTTTTTAAACCATAGCTTTATAGTCTCTACCTTATCCGCACATAGATACTCTACTTTGAACGGATTTACTACAGGTATACCCCTCCCCTCTATTATCCTACCCGCTTCTAGCGCTCTACTCTTACTCTCGCATCTGTTGAATACTACTGGTAGATCTACAAGCTTAGATTCTGGTAGATACGATTCTACAGGGGTTTTGACGAATAGGTACCTTAACTGGAAGCCCCTCCTCTCAGCTTCTAGGATTATCTCTTCTTCATCTGAAGTTAGCTTATCGTATACTAGACCTATAGTATTCATAGCCTATGGCTTCCTTTAGAGATTCATTAACCTTCAGATACCTGTATTAAACGTTTCCCTACGATAATATGATATCGATCCTTCAGCTGGAGCAGAATATTTATGTACAGATTATATTGTATAGAGGTGTAATGGTGTTGTGGAGATTGATATCTGCATGTATCCTCATAAGAAGTGCAGCGGGTAGATATATGGATGTAGTGGAATCTCTAAGCAAGATACCTGGGGTTAAAAGCGTATTCCCGGTACTTGGACGGTGGGATGTTGTAGTAGATGTAGAGGCTTCAGATATAGAAGAGCTTACACGTATTGTGAGGAGGATAGGTCGGCTTGGCTCAGTCGTATATACCGAGACGCTAGTTGAGATGAAGGGGTGTGAATCCCATGGTTAGAGCTTGTATACTAATGAAGGTTATACCTATAAGACTGACGAAGGTGCTTGAGACTCTAAGAGGGATGAGTGGTGTAGCTAAATGCTATCCTGTATACGGTAGGTTCGATATCGTATGCTTCGTAGAGGCTGAAAGTAACGAGGATGTAGCTAGGATTTCAGCTGAGATAAACCGTATAGATGGTGTGAGGAGTACGGAGACACTTGTCGAAGCCTAGATGTATCCTCTATACTTTAAATCATCCACATTTATCCATCCCTTATGTAGAGCTGTAGCTACGAGTACACCGTAGATACCTATATCCCTTAACCTATCTATCTCCTCTATAGACCTTAATCCTCCACCTACATACAGCCTATCTACTAGAGGTACTAGTCTACGTACAGTATCTATATCGATACCTAAGCCTGATCCAACCTTAGAGAGCTCTAATACTATAGCTGAGCTGAGCCCGTATTTAATCAGCATAGCTATATACTCCTCTACACTTAACCTTCTTATAGACTGTATAGGTGATAGTATCTGTCCATTCATCAAGTCTACGCTTACGATCAGCCTATCGCTATAGGATTCTAGAAGGCTAAGTAACTCGCTTATAGATTCGAATGTCTCAGATCCTACGACTATATAATCTATATCTAGGCTTAGTAGATCTATACACTCGTTATACGATCTAACACCGCTATCCAGCATCATATGTTTAACCGTAGACTTCATCTTCTCGTATAGATCTAGAGATCTCATCCTATAGAGTATAGCATCTAGATCTGCTACGTATACTAGGCTGAACCCTATCTTAGAGAAGGTGGATGCAACCTCTATCGGATCTGTAGATCTACATAGGATACTTTCCAGAGGCTTATACCTGCTACGCTCCCCTCTAACTGCGTGAACGGCTAACCCATTCATAATATCGATTACAGGTACTACTATCAAACCCTAAGGTTAGAGTAGCTTCTATGAAACCCGTATAAACGTTTAACTTAACATTATAGGTTAACGGTTGTATATAGTTTAGGGTTGAGGATTCTCCTATTCGAAGCTCTCACAGCAGGTTTGATAGATGGTACACCTTCGATCCTAGTAGAAGGTTTATCTATGCTTAGGAGACTAGCCGTAGATCTATGTAAACTTAGCTGGGTAGATCTCTACGTCGCTATCGATAGGAGGTTTATAGCGGATATCCCTAGATCCATCATCCCTGCTCGTATAGTCATGCTCGATGATCCGTGTATAGATGATCTAATCCACTGTATAGGCAGGATGGATTTCGATAAGGTTTATGTTATCGCACCCGAGACTAATGGCCTACTATACTCGATCATCCGTAGGATAATCGATGAGTATGGCTACTCGATCGTAACGATAGGGGATATCGATAGGTTAGGTAGGATTATCGATAAGCTAAGCCTCCACCGTATGCTTTCAGAGATAGGTTTAAAGACTCCTAGATCGATCGATCTAAGCTCAGCTTCTCTAGATGATCTAGATAGTCTAGGCTATCCCTTCATAATTAAACCTAGATTGGATGCTGGATGTGGTGGTCTATACATAGTTTCGAATCGTATGGATGCTGAGAGGCTTGTTAAGATCGCAAACTATAGAGGCTATATCGCTCAGGAGTATGTTAAAGGTCTACCCTCAAGTTTATCGTTTATATCTGATGGTAGGTATGCTAGGCTTCTATCGATTAACCGTCAGTTCGTAGATCTATCTAGTGGGGGCCCATCGTATCTCGGAGGATATGTACCGTTATCGCTGGCATCTATCGATATCGATAAGCTTACCGATAAACTAAATACCCTTCTACACGGGTTGAAGGGGTACATAGGTATCGATACGATCATATCTAACGGCGGCGTATACGTAATCGAGGTTAACCCTAGGTTGACAGTCTCATATATAGGTTTGAGTAGATGCTGTCGTGTTAATCCTGCAGAAGCTATAGCAGAAGCCGCCTTCCACGATAGGCTTCGGGTTACCGATGGGTTTAGAGGATTCTCCGTATTCCTTAAGGTTAGATGTGTTCCGCTAAATATAAACCCGTATCTAGATGATAGAGTAGAAGCATATATACATGGGTATAGCTTGATCTCAGGTTTTGGATATAGTTTAAGAGATGCTTGGATAGATCTCATAAATGCTAGGAGGAGGTTGGATGACCGTAGTTGTAGGATTGGATGTAGGAGGAGCTAATACTAAGATCTCCGTTCTTGAAGTTCGTAACGGAGTAGCTATACGCTTAGCTACTGGGATACGTTATCTACCGCTTTGGAGGAGGCTAGCAGAGCTACCATATGTATTGAACTCTCTCGTAGACTATGTCCTAGGTGGTCTAGGTAGATCTCCAGATGTAGTGGCTTTAACTATGACGGGTGAGTTAGCAGATGTATTCGAATCTAAGGATGAGGGTGTTGAAACCATATCCCGTATGGTATCTGAGGTTTTTGGTAGATCGGATATCAGAGTTCTAGATTGTAGAGGTAGGCTTGTCGGTTTAGATTATGCTTTGAAACATCCATATGATGTAGCTGCTTCAAACTGGTATGCATCCGGATGGTTTGTATCTCAGTTCTTCGATACATGTATACTAGTCGATGTAGGTAGTACTACGACGAGTATCATACCTATAGTGATGGGGGATGTTAAAGCTGAGGGATTCACGGATCTGGATAAGCTTAGGTTATACGAGCTTGTGTATACTGGTGCTTTAAGGACTAATCTAGCTTCGATAGCTTCGAAGATACGCTTCAAGGATGGATGGGTTGGTGTGAGTAGTGAGTACTTCGCGCAGACTGGGGATCTATATATACTTCTAGGATTTATAGAGGCTGGAGATTATATATGCGATACACCTGATGGTAGAGGTGTTTCTAAAGAGGAGGCTGCTAATCGTATAGCTAGGATTGTATGCGCTGATAGGAGGCTGCTATCTATGGATGATATAATATCCATAGCTAGGTTCCTATATAGTAGACAGGTTGAATCTATCGCTTCGAGTTTAAGGAGGAAGGCTGAGAGGATGAGGGAGCTCTACGGTATAGATAGCATTGCATGTGTAGCTACAGGTTTAGGTGAGGATTTCCTAGCTGCTGAAGCTGCTCGTAGAGCAGGGTTGACACCTGTATTTAGGCTTAGTAGGATTACGAGGCGTGATGTAGCTTTAATGACACCTGCTGTAGGTTTAGCTTTCCTAGCTGCTTCTATAGTGGAGGGGAGGAGGGTTTATTGGAATCCAGCTCTATAGACTGCATCGTTAAACTAGGTGGTAGCCTCCTAAGCTATCCTGGTAAGCTTATCGAGCTATGCATAACCTTATCTAATATCAGATCTAGATCGTTCACGATAGTTCCGGGTGGGGGATTATTCGCAGATTCCGTTAGGTATGTGGATAGGTTATTCAGTCTACCTAGCAGTGTATCGCATTTGATGGCTGTAAGATCTATGGATATATATGGCCTACTCCTAGCATACCTAATACCTAACGGTAGGGTAGCTTCGAATATGGAGGAAGCGTATAAGCTTTGGATGGATAGCTATACGCCTATATTAGAGGTATCTAGGCTAGAGGAGGTACGTAGCCTACCTGAAGGATGGGATGTTACATCTGATTCTATAGCTTTAAAGATAGCTCAGGAATGGCTTGTAGATGAGCTTATACTAGTAAAGGACGTGGATGGATTGTATACAGCCGATCCTAAGAGTAATCCTGAAGCTAAACTTATACCGGTTGTGAAGGCTTCGGAGCTGGAGGGTTTAGGGGAAACTTGTCTAGATAGATTCTTCCCTAGACTCTTAAAGCTTAAACCTATTAGATGCTTGATCGTTAACGGTTTAAACCCTGCTAATATCGTGTATGCTTTAGAAGGGAAAAACGTCAGGGGGACTCTGATAGTGGTTTGAATATGCTATCGCTGTATCTATATGCATGCATCAGCCATCTCTCTCAGTACAGCGTATGGATCCTTAGCTTTAACGACACCGCTAGCTAGTAGTACACCCCTAGTCCCAAGCTGTAATGCTACCTTAACATCCTCCCCCCTAGATATGCCTGCTCCGCATAGTACAGTAACCTTCGGGTTTACAGCTTCTACGAGTCTTAGAGCATCTGTAACAGCTTCAGGTTTAGCTTTACTAACAGGTATCCCTGTTCCTATAAGCTCCGGCGGCTCGTATGCTATTATATCTGGGTTTAACGCTGCTGCAGCTGCGCTTACCTCAGGGGTATTCGTACATACCAGGCTTACTAGGCCTAGACTCCGACATCTTTTAACGCATACATCTATATCTGCTAGCTGCAGCCTCCTTTCAGAATGGTTTATCAAGCTTCCTATAGCACCAGCTTCCTTGATGGATTCTGCTAGAACATGTCCTGTATAGGCTCCAGGCTCTATAGGATCTATATGTTGAGCGAATACTGGTATCGAAACCTCCGATGCTACACGATATAGATCTGAGAATTGCGGTGCGACAACTATACATACACCAGTCTCCTCGGATACCTTTTCAGCTATCTTAGCTAAAGCTACTGCTTTAGCTCCTGTAGCTTCTCTATAGGTTTTGAAGTTCACGGCTATCATGGGGAATCTTATACGACTCATCGCTAGATAAGCATCGTATATAGGATACTAAAAAACGTATACTTCATAATCCTGGGATCCTCCTAAGCTTTAAAACCTGATCTACATACCTATCGCAGTATGTTAGAGAAACTTGGTATTCAACCCTATCCCTTCTAATAACCCTCTCCAACATCCCTTCTACGTAAACCTCCTCATCCCTCCAAGCTTGAAGCCTAAACTCGTCTATATAGGATACTATCTTAGAGGTATCTAAAGCCTCTCTAGAACCGGATACGAGCTTCGTAACCTCGACTCCGTATACAGCTGGTGTAAAGTATACACTACTATCGTCCACTATTACCGATTCAAGTTTAACCCATCCAACCTTATCTATCGATACTATCTCCGTATACTCATCCCGGTATTCATCGTAGCTTTTAACTGGTTCAAACTCTACTTTAACCCATCTATCTCCATCCCAATATTTACCGTATATCATCTTCCTCCTCTCATGGAATATATACTCCTTCAAACTATAGTTTCTGAATATCCATCTAGGCTTCTCAACTGGGAAATCGTATTCATTCCTTAGACGGCTATCCTCCATACTGTATAGCTCAGATAAACATTCCTTAAGCTTAACTATGCACCTGGATCCATAGATTACTAGATCTATATCTGATAGATTAGGGTTATGGAATCCGTGTAGTATCGATCCGAAGACACCTATATCCGATACACTGAGATTCGCAGTTTCGCATAGTATATCCACTATCTCCACGGTATCGTTAAGAAGTTTATCTCTCGATGATGCTTCCATAATCCTGGTTAGTCCATCTTGAGGCTTCCTTATAGCTGATATTAATTCTAGAGGAACACCGACTAGGTATGTTCTGAGAGGCTTAACGTATATACGGTATGATGGATAATTCTTTTCTACGAATTTTAAACCTTCATCACCATAGAATTTGAAGTACGCTACTTCTGGATAGCCTCTCGGTGCTCTAGGATTTGATGATTTGAATATCGTTTTGGGTGCGTATTCGGGTTCGCATACATAACCATCTGGTGGATGGAGATATCCTAGAACCCTGAATAGTATACCTTCCACACCGACTATGTAATCCCTATCTCTAAGCCTCATACGAGTCGAAATTGCTCTCTAACTATACTTATCTCTAACTATACTTATGTATTCATCATCGCTTAAACCTGAGCCTACGATAACCCTAGTCCTATATGGTCTACCATCTGGTAGATACTCTCTTTCGAGTAGGCCTGAAACCTCTATAACCATACCCTCCTCCAGTATATCCCTATAGGCTCCTATCATCGATACTAGAAACCACGGTGTATCCTCCTTAGATACACGTGAATCCTCGTCTAGAGGTGTGTACCCCTGTATTATGTAGATAGCTGGACGGAATACAGATTCGAACGCATTCCTAACTATAGCTCTAAACTTTACATGCTTAACAGATTTACGTATAACAGACCCGTAGATATCGTGAACCTCCCAAGGTTTACGTATAGCATTCAATACCACCCTATATCCTCTGAATACGCATCTATTCCTCCTCCTATAATCCAATGGATCTTCATATAGGATCCTAAGATAGCCCTTCGCCTCTAATTCTCCGATAGTCTGTTTAACGAGACGATAATTCTGCCATCCATAGACTGCTATATCTATATCCGGGTTCTCAGACTCCATAGCTAGGAGGAGGGATCCGTGGAGACCGAAATTCTCTAAACCGATACCAGATACTCTAGATACCAATTCTATGAAATCCACGGCGGCTCTATATATGGGTTGTAGGGAGCTTATACCTAGAACTCTACGTAGCCCCTCATCTGGATAGTATACCTCCTCTATAAGATCCTTGGGTACAGCTATAAGCTTCCTATTATTCACAGGGCAGTCGTATACATAGCTTGGATAGTATTTCTCGAAGAACTCTATTATACGACGATAATTCTCAGCCGTATAGAGTTTAGCAGGTCTAACATACCTCCTACCCTTAAACCCCCACTCATAGCTTAGATACTCTATGTTAAGCTTACTGGAATACTCCTTCGGGATATACTTGAGGAAAGCTATGATCCTATCTGGTGGATGTTCATAGCCGAATGTATAGAATATGAATCCATCCCTACTATAGATAACATCGCCATCGAGTATACGTCTAGACATAGATCTGAAACCTAATTGATAGGATAATAAAGCCAGAGATAAACGTTAAGATACCCTATTAGCTACTATAGATTAGAGTAGATAGAGATGGATAGATACGATGCTAAATCATACCTAGTTACGACTAGAAACGTTAAGAAAGGTCTTAGAACTAGGAGCCGTATAATAGAACTCCTAAGGATAGGTATATCTGATGCAAATACTATATCTGAAGCCATAGGTAGATCATACTCAGCGACACTAAAACAGCTTAGGAAGATGGAGAGGGATGGTATAGTAGTAAGGGTATCGCGTAGACCATCTACATGGAGGATTACAGGTAAGGGTCAGCAGGAGCTAGCTCCATAAACCAGTTACGATAGAGTAGATAAACTCGAATTCATGATGATCGTAGAATAGAAGGGATGCCGTTTATCGGGCGGTAGGAGTTTCCTCCATGGCTTACAATCAACCTTCGGCTCCGGTTACGGAGCCTACGGTTAATTGCAAGCATCCCCTTCCTCTGAATACTCCTAGGCGGGGGACCTAGGGGTATTCAGATTTACATCTCTATAGGTTTCTATAGGGATGTAACGGTGGATAATACAACGGTAAACAGTCTCCCAGGAGGGGGTCCCCCCCGGTAGACCCCCTTCCTCCGGGGGGAGGAGGCTGTTTACCGTTGTATTATCCACCGTTACATCCCTATAGAAACCTATAGAGATGTAACGGGGTACCGCCCGTCGACCGGCGATTTTTATCTAAGGTGGTGAGAGGATTTAAGTCTGTTGGAAATGTTTTTAGTGTATCGGGTATAGAAAACTGTAGTTGTATCATGGGATCCTATATAGTTGTATTGAAGAGGTAAAAAGAAGATGGATTCGATATATTAACACAAAAATGTATATAGCTACTTAGCCTCTTTGAATCTAGATGCTAGTCTCTGTAGAGTCTCCTTTATACCCGTGTACTCTAGTTCCTCTGGTCCTAGTATAGCTGGTGCTATAGGCCCGTTTCTTCTTATTAATTCTGCCATCTGGAGTGCTATCCTTCTTGAATGGTCGAATGCTACATCATCGAATAGATCTGCTGGTCCTATTAGCTTACCTTCAGCTAGCTGGAATCCTAACGCTACGACTCTAGGCGGCCCATCGAAGAATGAGCATCTACTATCCTTCAAGCCTACAGGCATTAATGGACCGTAGTGTGACCCCCTCATCCACCCTGCTACGAAGTGTGGTGTGAAGAATGGGGCTAAGGCTTCACCGACTGCTGGTAGGCCATGCTGGCATCTAACTATACATACAGGATCATCCTTACCTACATACCTACCTGCTATGAGGCTTAGCCTAGTTACGCTAGCTACTGCTGCTAGAAGCCCGTCAGCTCTGTAAACCCTCTCTACGATATATCTTCCTGTAGTACCTATTAGAGCTAGTAGATCGTATGCTTCTTCAGGAGTCTTCAAATCTATGGTCTTGCCTTCGACCACATCCATAACCCTGAATACGAAGCCTTGATGCATGGATGGATCTATAACTAGACCAGCTGTATTCCATGGATCTGCGAACATCCTGTATAGAGGTAGATTCCAGGCTCCGGGCTCCGTCTTATCTGCGGCAAAGACTATTATAGGTTCACTCCTCCTCTCCTCTATCTCCATCTCGGCTACGCCTGGACCCATACCTTTAACATTACCAGAGAATGCTTCGCTTAGTAGATCTTGACCAGCTGCATACAGCTTTCTAGGACGTGAAACCTTCTCTGTCACCTCCTTGAATACATTCCAAGCTAAGCCGTGTATCTCAGGGCTGGATTCTCCTCTAGTATGAGTCATAACGAGTTCTAGGTCATCTCCAGCGTTGAATACGTAGTAGTCTATGAGTAGGCCTTCATCCTTAGCTTTCTGTAGCATCTTCTTTGCGAGATCTATCTGCTCCTGGTATACTATGTGGTGTCCTGCTAGGGATCCTACATCTGCTTTTATAACGGATATAGTTACCTTCATCTATCCCACCGCCATAGGATGCTCAAGATGTACTTACATATTAAGGTTTAGCTTGTAGGGTTAGATATCGAGGTTCTCATAATCCTTGTAGAGCTATCTCCATAAACATGAGGAACTCCTCTATTCTTGAAGCTGGTATCCTTGCTGCAGCTGATTGAGGATGCCCCCCACCGTATCCTCCTAGAGCTGTGGATAATCTACGTGTTAGATCGTTTAGATCTATTCTTGGATTCCTACTTCTTAAACTCATATGAGCTGTACCACCGCTTATAGTTATAGCTATAGCTACATCAGCTCTGGTATATGCTAGAGCATAGTTTGCAGCTTTACCTCCGAAGCCTCTTATAGGTATCTTAGTTACGATAGCTATCCTACCTCTTACGTTAACGTTTTCCTCTACATACTTATACACCTTGTACTCGTCGCTCAGGGTTTTAAGACAGCTGGATACTAGCTCCGGTATACTACTAGGTGGATTACCTTGAGCTAGCCTATCTATTAGCTCGTATATGAATTTCTCATCTCTCCTAGATATCAGCCCCTCGGTTATGAAGCCTGCTTCTAGGTATATGAGCCGTCTATCCCATAGGCTTAATACATCCCTAACTAGCTGGGATTCATCGCACATATCGCCTATAGCTCCGTAGGCCATAAGGATTCTGGATATCCTATCATCGGATCTACCTATAGCTTCGTATACAAGCTGGGAGGCTGATACACCCGACCTGTATATGTACTTGAATTGATCTATGCCGGGTGGGGGGAATCCTGCGGGTGGTGGATGATGATCTATATAGTATATGAAGCATCTAGAGGATATGTTTCTGATCAGATCTATAAGCTCGTTCATGTAGCCTGTATCGACAGCTATATCGCATATAACTATGGTCGACGGGTTTATAGAAGCTAGCGATTTCAGTATTCTACATAGACTTGTAGGTGTAGATATACGTATAGTATCCACTCTCATACTTCTCTTCAGTATAGCTGCTGAGCATACGCCGTCACAGTATTCGGGTCTCTCAGAGAGACTCTCCGTGTGTAACGGCTACTATAGGTTCTCTAAACATCTATGCTACCTCCACACCCCTATAGCTAAACTTAAAGTCTTCCTAGATACTTGTAAGTTTTGTGAAATCTAGGTTTAAACTAGTAGCATTCGATCTGGATGGAACTTTAACTAGGATTACAAGTGTATGGGAGTATCTGCATACTAGGTTTGGTACTATCGGGAAGGCTAGGGTTAACGCTGACCTATTCTTCAGGGGGTGTATAAGCTACGAGGAGTGGGCTAGGCTAGATACAAGCTTATGGCGTGGTATACCTGCGAAGGATGTTATGGAGGCTTTATCTGAGATAGAGTATGTGGATGGAGCTGAATACGTTATGGATGCTTTGAGAAGTGCTGGTGTTAGAACGCTGATTATAAGTGCGGGTTTACAGGAGCTTGCAGATATAGCTGCGCGTAGGTTAGGTGTAGATTACGCTATAGCTAATAGGCTGGTAGTCGTGGATGGTATACTTACTGGTGGTATAGAGGTTAGGGTTGGTATAGGTGATAAGGGTAGGATACTGAGATCGTTCATGGAGTTTCTATGTATCGATAGAGGTGCTGTAGCAGCTGTAGGTGATGATATAAGCGATATCTCTCTATTCGAGGAGGCAGGGTTTAGGATAGCCTTCAATCCTAAGGTAGAAGCTGTGAGGAAGGTAGCTGATGTAGTAGTGGAATCTGCTGATCTTAGATCGATACTACCATACCTTATGGAGTTCTAGATCCTAAGTTCATCACCTCTTCTAAAGGTGTAAACTCTGGTTAGATCGGATAGGAGGTATCTAAACGTATCTGGATGCTCTGTATGGATAGCGGCTACGGCTTTAGGTCTAATCCTCTCTACTATCCTACGTATATCGAGTGGGTATGCGTGTCCAGATGAGTGTATATGGTACATCGATACCCCGAATATACATAGCCAGTTGGATAGCCTGTTGAACGCTAGCTCCCTCTCCTCCTCGAAGGGTTCTGAACAGCTTAGCAGATATATGCTCCCAGGTGGAGGTTTAATCCTCCTAACCTCTCTCTCACTATATAAGCATGTAATCAGCATATACTTGTCAGGGTTGCGTGTACAGCTATCCCCTACATCCTCTAACGGTTCTACATCCTCTCCTATCCTCGGAACTTTAAGTAGCTTATCACCTGATAGATCTGTGATAGTATCTATTATCCTATCGCTACATACGACTCTCCTACCCACCCTATAGGCTACCTCTATCATAGTGTTTAACCTATCCAGATCTGCTGGAGCTATATCTACTACAACAAGCCCTCTACACTCCTCTACTATACTCGAAGCTTTAGCGTATACATCGCTTTCACTCATAGGCTCTACGAGTCTACCTATATTCGTTCCTTCGCATATGAGTAGCGATACCCTATCCTCTAAATCTTCGAATAGATCTACCCTAGGCTTAAACCTACCGTGAAGTCTGAAATCCCCTGTATATACTATCAAACCTGATGGGGTGTATATATGGAAGCCGTATGCTCCAGGTATGCTATGATCCACGCTTATAGGTTTAACCTCTATATCCCCGATTCTTATAGTGGATCCTGTTCTGAATGTATCGAATCTAAGATGAGATGTACGGTATAGTATCGTTTTCCTCCTAACTCGTTTAGACCAGCCTTCTATAATCCTGTAGGTGCACTCCCCTAATAGTATACGTGTATCTTCAGGTAGTATCGTTATTAGACGCCAGTGATCGGTATGAGCATGGGATAGAATGCATGCATCTATAGAGCTTAGTATACGGTTATCAGGAGCTAAGCCTACACGAATAACTTCATCTATACTCTCAGGTTCTGAGAATATGAATTCGAAATAGCTGGACCATATACGATAGTTTAAACCGAAATCTAGGAGTAGCGTTGCGCTATCATCCTCTAATACTATCTGATTCCCACCTATACACCCATCTACTCCACCATAGAATCTGATATTAGCCATAGGCTAGCCTCTACCAGCTGCTGCTACTATCTTTATAACATCCCTATCCCTCAGGATATAGTCTTTAGGTAATCTAATCTTAGTTCTAGCATCTATCGCGTAGAGCATGGTATTAGCTAGATCGCTATGTATCTCCATAGCTAGATCGTATACCGTAGCTCCCTGAGGCATGAGGAATGCATCTGGGAGGATATTACCCTTACTATCTGTAAGCTTATTCTCATCCTCAACCGGGTAGACTACATTCATACGTAGGAGTTTGAATACGGCTACATCTATAGCATACTGTACACCAGTCATAGAGATCTTCTCGAAAACCCTTTCAGTTACATATTTTAAAGCAGCTTTCTGCCTCTCAGATAGCTGATCGTAGGATAAAACCTTGAATATCTCATCTCCAGGTAGATACTCCACCAGCCCATCTGACTCCGCTCTTCTTAATGCAAGCTCAGCTTCAGCTGAGCATGGTATAACAGGGGTCGGCTTGAATACTTCGATTAGCCTCTCATAGTTCTCCTCAGCTCCCTTTATATCTATCTTATTAGCTACTATCACCGTAGGCTTAGATACCTTTCTAAGATTTGCAGCGAATAGCTTCAATTCATCCTGGCTCCACTTCTCGAATGGTTTATCGTTTAACTCTGATAGTTTTAGAGCCTCCTCTATATGAGCTCTAGTTATCTTGAGACCTGATAGGAGCTGGGTTAAAGCTGGTATAAGCCTAGCTGTACGGCTTTCAAGCATCTTAATAATCCTAGCTCTACTACCCTCCAGTATCTTGTAGAGCCACATATTAAGCTCCTCCTCTATATCTAGGACATCCTGTACTGGATCACCTATTCCTGGAGCTACGAGTTCTCCAGCCTGGTTTATACTACCGGATGCATCTACTACATGTAGTAGTACATCTGCCTGCGATGCTACTGTTAGAAACTGGTTGCCCAGCCCCTTACCCATCCATGCTCCCTTGATGAGGCCTGGTAGATCTATAAGCTCTACAGGTATGAATCTGAAGCCTCTTATACATATAGAGTTTCTAGGATTATCCTTAATGTTGAATTCTGAGCATACGCAGAAGCTTCTAGCATATCCTATACCTATGTTAGGCTTCTTAGTTGTGAAGGGGTAGGTGCCTACCTCAGCTCTTAGTAGAGTTGCAGCATTGAAGAATGTTGTTTTACCGGTATTCGTCTTACCTATTATACCGATCTTAACTGTTGGCATAACTAGAATAGTAACGGCGTATGTGATCTAGATAAGGATTCCGCATCCTATAGATAGTAAGAGTTAATACTTAGCGTATATCATGGCAAATCTAGCTTGACATCTAGATCCCCGCATATAGAGTATATACGTAGATGTATAGAGGCTAGAGATGAATCAGATCGTATAATACCTGTATGGCTTCCTATGATACCCTTCATAGTTGTACTCATATCTACATGGATATCCTCTATAGTTATAGGTATACGATTCCTCGTTACACCTATACCTCCTAGACCTGGTTTGGTAAGGCTGCCTATCCTAGTGTATACGATAGTCTTCATCGTAGCGATAGCTATGCGTCTATTCAACATATATATCGTCTATAGGCTTGTGGATAGGAGGAATAGGCATTTTAGAAGGGTTTTAAGATTATTCGATTCTGTAAGGGATTACATAGTAGCGGTGAGCGTCGAGAGGGGTGTGTATGTAAGGGATAGGCTTCAACTATTGGAGAGGGATCTTAGGGATGCGGGTTACGAGTGGAGGGAGAGGGATGCATTCATATGGGCTATCCTACAGGTAATTCCTATAGTAGGCTCTTTAATCCTGATCTACGTATACCACTTCCTCAATAAGGATTTCCTATCCCATACCAGGATGGAGAGGTATATTCTAAGCAGTTTTTCATCGATAGCTGTAGAAGTGAATCCTAAAGCTAAGCCTATAGGATTTAGCCCAGACTACCTCTTCCCAGATAGGAGTACAGTTGTATACTTGATAGCTACGATATTTAGCCTAGGCTTCTTCATAATATACTGGGTTTATACTCTCGCGAAGGATCCTAACGAGCATTTCAGAGAGCATAGAGTAGTGGAGGATAGATTACTAGAGGAGTTATCTAGGATCTAGTAGCTTGGCAGATTCTACGTACGAGAGCGTAGGGTTTATGCCTATACTTGTTAAGGATGCTCCATGTTAAGCTGGTAGGCTGTACACCGATTCTAGATGATGTATCCCATATATCTCTACCTAGACCGTAACCCATAGCTTTATCAGCTATTCTACAAACTTCTAAAACCTCTTCTAAGCTACCGTATGATCCGGATACAGCTATAGGTGTAGGTCTAGCCTTCCACCTTAACGATGCTCCTATTATGAAGCCTAGTGTGGATAGGTTTACTATACCATCTATCGATGGTCTCGAAGATATGTGTATGGAACGCCAGCTGAAGGTATGATCGCTATCAACCACGACTACCGTTATATCAGATCCGCATCTATCAGCTATCCTCATCCTAATCCTCGAAGCTATCTCGCATGCTCTACATCTAGGTAGAGGGATCGATGCATAGCTGTATGGTAGATTATTCACATCCAACCCCCCCTCAGAGAAATGCTTTAAAGCAGCTACCGGTCCGATGTAGCGTATCGCAGCTTCCTTATGACGCGCTCCATCGATATACGGGTACATCCTAAGTTTATTAAGCGTAGTATACCTTAAACCGCATAGGATGCCTAGCAAGTATCCCCAGAATATCGGTACCCATACCTTAGCTAGAATCTTAGCTGATAGACTAGGCTCGATCTTAGATTCATCTATAAGGTAGCCTAGAGCTGTAGCTATAGCCTTCTCCGAGATTACAAGATAGTCTCCGCTTCTAGCATAACGGCTAACCCTGGATGCTATCTCAGTTTCGAAATCGTATCCAGGCATCCAGTAGCAGCTTTCGAATACCTTAACCTTAAACTTCATCTAAACCTAGTATAGATATCGAGAAAAGTTAATGAATCTGAAGCTCTATGGATTAGAATAGATCTTAGAGGCGGTCTTCGATGAAGGCTAGGATCCTAAATTACAGGATCGGGCCTAAGAAGCAATACTCAAACCAGCTACTAGTTAAGCCAGAGTTTATAGAATCGGATAGAGAGGCTTCTAGACTAATAGGTAGGAGGCTAGTATTAGAAGCAAAGCTAGGTAGGAGAATTAGTAAATTCTATGGGAGGATAGTAGCTGTACATGGGAGGAAGGGTGTGGTAGTGGCTAGGATGAATAGGGGGATACCAGGAACACTGATAGGATCCATAGCTGAAATCGTGTAAACCAACCAAAACCCTTAAAACCCTCCTAGAGAGATAATACAATGGGAGGGTAGCCCGGTGGTGCAGCGGCCAAGCATGGCGAGAGGCGGGTGAGGGCCAGCCCCCTCCCATAAGGCTCTGGATCCCTATAGGGAGGAGAACCCCGCCGACGGGAGTTCGAATCTCCCCCGGGCTACCATTCTTCAACCACTATTCTTTATGAATTCTGTAGGTAGTGTAAGGATGCGGGGGATATCCGTATAGAAACGTTTATTATATAGCCTAGGATTGCATTAAGGTATGGATACTCTTAGGCGGTGTACTATGAATGATAGATATACGTAGAATTCTATGCATTCTGAGCCTTCTGTTAATATTCCTCGGCGTATGGATTAGTTGGGAAGCGGTCGTTAAGCCGCTCAAGAGTATTACCCCTACCGCATGGAGTAAAGATTTTCCATCCCCATTCTACTTCTGGAGTGCGCCGATATGGGTTTGGCACGATTTATACATATTCATCGTATTAATCGGGGCATCCATACTTGCTTACTATGCTCTAAAACCTATGGAATAGTTTACTTGTCATGAAGGGTGTATCTTTAATGCAGGTAGAGCTATTTAGAGAACTCTATGAAGGTTGTTTTAAAGTTCATGAAGATATTATAAGAGATATTAGCATATGGTATTAAAATAAAGTTTATATCTTGATTGAAATATTTATGAAACTAATATGAAGATGTATAG